>Ga0155702_101_pt2 | contig 26367 bp, 24 predicted proteins | sample RifCSPlowO2_01_FD_107359 | JGI IMG/M metagenome (GOLD analysis project Ga0155702, IMG submission 107359) | Candidatus Yanofskybacteria bacterium RIFCSPLOWO2_01_FULL_49_17
GTAGCTGAACATTCTGTAACGCACGTCGATGTTCGGGTTTTGGGTCTTGAAATCTCTGATGACCTGGTCAAAGGCGGCCCGGTCATCATAGACACCCCAAAAGGTGATGTAGGTTGTTTTCCCGATGGCGCCGGGCTGGCCGAGATTTCTCAAAACCAAGATGAAGGTAATAAATACCGCCACCACCATGACCGCAATTAAGATGTACAAAATCTTCTTATTTCCCATTTTTCATTTCTCATTTACCATTCATTTCTTCATTGAATCATTGGGACAATGACTAAATAAATGGAGATTGGAAAATGGTAACTGGTAAATCATCTTGTAAAGATGTAGCCGTAGTGGAACCTGCCAGCTGAAAATTGGCGTGAATTGGAAAATCCGGCTTGTCTGAAAAGCTCTCGCATTTCGGTCTCGGGGGTCCTCAACTCGTCCGGCGGACCTAAACTTCCTGTCCCCTTTTTCCATTCAACCAGAATTATCTTTCCGTCTGGCTTTAAGACACGGGCTGATTCTTTGATGATATCGGCCTTTTTTTGCGACTGAAAAAGGATGGTCGCCAATATGACAATGTTCTGCGAACCATCCGATAGGCCCGAACTGCCGGTCAATTCCAGATTGGCCCGGACCGTGTCTATGTTATCCAAACCAGCTGCCTTGGCCCGCGCTCGGACGCTGTCCAGCTTGTCCTCCATGATGTCCAAGGCCGTAACTTTGCCGTCCGGGCCGGCCCTTTGGGCGACCAAAACGGTGATGTGCCCGGCCCCGCAGCCAAAATCGGCCACTCGCATCCCGGACCCAACGCCAAAGGCGCCCACCGCCACGATGGGATCCAAAAACCCTTCAGTAGATATTTTTACTGGCTCCACCCCCTAATTTTAGCACGAAACTATTTCGCTCTTATCCACTTACCACGAGAATCTTGCTTGATAAGCATGGCTCCTTCGGCCGCGCCAGAGCTGGAGAGGTCAAACAACGAACGGTTCTGCTCGATGATGGTGTTGGCCTTGACCACAGCCGCCGTTTTGGCCGTTTCGGTCTTAAGGGTCGGCCAGACGTAATTGAGCTCGGTCAATGCCTCCGCCCGGGCCACGCTCCGATTCCATTCCGTGAAACTACCCACGCTGCCTAGCGTTACCAAGACGGTAATGATAATTACCTGCAAGTTTCTGGTCATATTTTGTATTATACCGCAACATTATTTGCCCGCCAACGTCATATTTGGTATATTATGGCTATGAATAATTTAGAAGAAATTAGAAAAAAGTTAACTCCATTATTAAAAGAATCCGGGGTAAAATACGCTGGTGTTTTTGGTAGCGTGGCCCGGGGGGAAGCCAGTCCGAACAGCGATGTTGATATTTTGGTTAAATTTTCCGCTCCGCCTACTTTTAGTGGCTACCTTGCTCTTGAAGAAAATTTGCGCAGGACCCTTAATAGAGATGTTGACTTGATTACCGAGGGGGGGGTAAACAAATACCTGCGTCCCATTGTCGAGCGAGATCTAGTATTGATATATGGACAAAGATAGCATTTATATTGAGGAGATAAAAGATTTTTGCCATAAAGTCATTGATTTCACTAAAGACATTAGTTTTCAAAAATTTGCCGGCGATGAGAAATTGCAACTGGCAGTATTAAAACTCCTTGAGAATATCGGCGAAGCTTCCAAAAGGATTTCAGAAGAGACACGGGATAAATACCCTAACACTAGTTGGAGAAAAGCCGCGGCCATGCGTGACCGGTTAGTGCATGATTATATGGATATAGATCTTGAAATAGTTTTTGATGTGGCAGTTCACGAGATACCGCTGTTACTTCATAGTTTAAAAATAACTAATTTATACCAATAATGAATAAAGGCCGTCCTGATGGACGGCCTTGGCCTTGCGGCCCGGCGCCGGACGGCGCCGCTACTTGGCGGGATTTTAGATTGACCGAGCTACTTAAAATCGGGCTGTACCATTAGAAAATTGTGTCAAAGAGATTTGCAGTCCAGGAGCGGACCATAGTATCAAGGGATATGCCGGCCGGCCTTGTAACAGAGTACTCAAAATACGAGTCGTCGCAATCAAGCTCATTCGTGCGTAAGAACCCCGAAGAACAGCCACTGCCCGAAATATATCGCCCGGAAGCATAAGTGCTGGTGGAATCGGAACGATAGGTGTTGCGTCCCACGGTTATGTAATCCACGAACAAGTTACGATCGGCCATGGTGCTCCTTTTGAAGTAATCGTTTATGAAGTATACGCGCGGATTACCGGTCAACTCACCTTTGATAGTCATCGTGTAATCGGCCCAGTCGCCGGTTACATCCCAGACGCTTAGCAGCTCCCCATCCATTTTCAATTCAATTCTAGGGTATGCCCCGCCAGCAAACGTGCCCATGGCCCGGATAGTGATGGCGGTTTCAACCTCGGTTGAATATGGTTCGCCAAGAGTAGTTGATTCCGGGCACCATGTTCTATTAACATCCTCGCATGATTTTACGCACGTCTCGGGCCCGCCGCCAAAACTGCTGCAATTTTCATAACAAATGCTCTTTATAAGTATGCACGCATCGTATCCAGACCCTAGATCGGGGGGGATGGGATATTCCGGCGATCCAGGAGGAGGTTCGTTGCAGGAGGAGTCGCTTGGATTCTGGCTGCAATAATCCCTTCCGTCGCCCGGAGGCGGATTGGCCCCGGTGCAATTCTGATAGTAGCGATACCAGCGGCTGTCGCTGCCTTTGGCTGATGAGCCAAGAGCTCTGCAGTTGTCGATGTTTTTATCGGGACAAGCTGTTTCAACACCGCTTGAACAGATAAGATTATTACTGGACCACTCCAGACGTCCTGTGCAATCCTGATAGTAGCGATACCAGCGATCATAGTTTCCTTTGGCTGAACTTCCAAGCGCGCTACAATTATCGGGATTCTTGGACGGGCAGGCGGTTTCCTTGGCACTCGAGCAGGTTAAATTATCACTAGACCAAGCCAGCGAGCCGGTGCAGTCCTGATAGTAGCGATACCAACGTCCGTTGTTGCCATAGCCGCTAGGACCAAGAGCATTACAATTATCAGGATTCTTGCCGGGACAAACTAGTTCTTTAGTACTTGAGCAGGTTAGGTTGCTGCTAGACCAGGTTAGGCCCCCGGTACAGTCCTCATAATACCTATAATAACGACCATCGTTGCCTTTGGCTGAACCTCCAAGCGCGCCGCAATTGTCAGGATTCTTGGCGGGGCAAGCTGTTTCCGAATTTGCAGAACAAGTAATATTATTATTTGACCATTTCAGATCAGGATTAGTTGGTCCCACATCATTATTACAATTGGCTGGATTATTAGGGTTATAATAGCGTAGGTAACCTCCTTCGCTGGCTCCAGCTTCAGTACCATAAGCACGACATCCTTTGGGATTAGTCTCTGGGCAAACACCTGTCTGCGCGCTGGCGCACGTTAAGTAGTTGTCTCTCCATTCAATAGCAGGAGAAATGTAGGCACGGCAATTATAATATAAGCTGTACCATGGGTTATCCTGATAACTCCAATCAGCTGTTGGTCCTGCAGTCCTGGTACATTCTTTTGTTTGGTCATCGGTAATATGAGAATTAGGACAACTTGATGCTAGTTTACTTCGACAAATCATACCACCGTTAGACCAATTCAAGGTATCGCCACCAGAACCAGAATTCGGATCCTCATACTGGCAATTTGCTTGCGAGCAATTATTATTTGGGGGCAGAGCGACACCGACAACTGGTGGCGGATTGGGGCCGCCGGTAAAAATACGGGCGATTATTCCAAATGTTTTTTTAATTTGAGTCGCACCAGATTTGACAATGACCTTGAAATTAAACGTGCCGACCGAAGTTACTATGCCGTTTATCACGCCTCCCTTGCTTATGGAAAATCCGGGTGGTAACGTCCCTTCAACATCAAAGGCATAGTCCTCGGAAGGTCCACCACTAACAACGATGGATTGCGAATACTGGCCGTTTACCCACGCATCTGGAAGCGATTCAGATTGAATCGTAAGAGTTCCTGAGGATGGAGAGTTTGAGGACGTGGGCTGGGGCTGGTCGCCGATAAAGATACCTAATGGCGAAGATCCGGCTAGGACATTACCAACTGAATAAAGAGCAGCCACTTTAGTATCAGAACCAAACTCCATCTGTCCATCGCCAGCTGACAGGGCTTTTACGTTGAGAACCGCTATAATGTCGGTACCGGTTCTTGGTTTGTCCGGTTCGGAGCCAACGATAATCATGGTCTTACTAGACCCCGGCAAAATAACGGGCAGAAAGGAGTCATTGTTGGTCGTAGTCGAAAGTATTTCCAGATTTGAAGATGTTTTCAAATGAATCTCGGCAGCCGACACTTTTCGGTCACCGGCATCCAATTTAATGCTGACTGCGAATTCCTGGCCTGGTTGAGGATTGTTGCTGCTTGACCTAAAAGAAAGGACTGGGTCGCCAGAGGCCCGAGTGCGATTAAGAGTCACCGCTAACCTAGATAAATCCGGACGATATATAAAATATCCGGCGGCGGCCGCGCCGATGAATATGACCGATACCAGAATGATTGAGTTTATTCTCTTACTGTCCATAGTTTTCTACCATCTCGTTATAATCAAAGATGTCTACTTTCCTGTCGCCGTTGAGATCAGCATCATTCGGCCCGATCTTGCCGAAATTGGCGATTAGAATATCGTAATCGGAACGATTTACCTTACCGTCCTGATTGATATCGGCGATATTGAAAGCGGGCGGAGATGTCGTACTTGGAGGAGACGTAATAGTAACGGTCGGTGTGGGCGTAGTCGTATGTGTGGGAGTTGGAGTCGGCATATTTCCGCAATTAACCGCTGTTGGAGAACCCAAAAGTTCGGCATTCAAAGAATGGCTCGGATCGGAATCAATTCCATAGGCATGAATTTTATAGGTCCGGCCGTCTTTAATCGCTTCGGGGGTCAGTATGGTGTAACCGTGAGTACCAGAGATACCCAAGATTGAATTGACATCAGGTCTTTCACCCATCGTAAAGGTATCAGCCAAAAACTTTAGAGTGCCGTTATCTTCGTAGTAAAAATGGACGGCTATGACGTCATTGGGACTGTCCGGATCATAGGCCCAGCCGCCGATGATGTCGCAGCGAGCGCCGTCAAGCCAACCCCACGGGGCTTGGTTTAATATTTTTAATACAACCAGAATTGATAGGGGGGAGCCGGCAAAATTGCCGGTCAGGACGATATTTGTGCTGTAAGTGCCGACATCCAATCCGGTCGGATCGGCCAACGCGCCAAGTCCTGTCACCTGGCCCGGAGAAGAGGTAAGCTGATCTGTACTATAGCCGGTGTTGAGCCAACTCGGCTGATTCGGAACAGAGATGGTATAATTTATGATTGTTTCGGATGTATTGGTAAATTCCAATGCTTGTCCCTCGGGATTTTTTTCTCCTTTGGTATAAGTGACTTCAAATGAATTTCTAGTGAAAGAAAATGTGCCGATAGCGGGAATGCATCGGATGGTCTTTGGAGAGAAAGCTAATTCTGCGTTCATGGAATGGCTGGGGTCGGAGTCAATCGCATAGGCATGAATGGCGCGGGATTGGCCATCTTTGAGAATATCAGGGGTAGAGATTGTAAAGCCATGATTGCCGGTGATGCCTAATATGGAATTAACATCCGAACGCTGACCAGAGGTAAATGTGTCGGTCAAAAATTTCAACTGGCCAGCATCTTCGTAATAAAAATGAATAGCGATGCCGTCATTGGACGTATCTGGGTCATAGGCCCAGCCGCCGATGATGTCGCAGGTGGCACCGTCAAGGTTGCCGGTGGGCGCCTGATTGGCGCTGACCGAAAAACCAAACAATCCCAAGAGAAAAATGGCTATCGGAAGAACCAAGGCGACCTTAGTTTTCATCCTCTTAATGATAACCTAAAAAAAATAGAGCCAACAAAACTTATCAACAACCTACAACCTAAAAATTGACGCGAAGTATTAACAGCCAGGCGATAGAAAAACCGATGACGGCAAAAAGGATGCTAGCAATGAGCCACCAGCGGGTCCTTGATTTGGACACGAGCACAAAACGGTTTTCCAGATTTTTTATAAAATCATTCGCCTGCTGGTCTATGGTCTGGCCCGGCCGCGGATAAACATTGCGGATATCGCCGTCGCCAAGGAACTTGAGCACATCATGCCGGCTGACCACCCCCATCAGGGTCCGGGCGGTGGTGGTGACAATTATCGGATTGACGCGATGATGCTGTTCAAAAACATTGACCACTTCCTCCACCGAACTGGTGGATGGCGCGGTCAGCGGGTCCGTGTTCATTATCTCCCCCACCTTCATGTCAAGAAGTTTTTTGAGGTCTTCTTTGACCGGCGCCGAATCCTTTTTAAATACATCTAGGTCATTAAAGATGCGAATGAGCGTAAGAAGATGAATAGAATTCTTTTTCAAAATAAAATCATATTCGGTCACGATGCCGACCAGGTGTCCCGTCGTGTCCACTACCGGCAAGCCGTTAAAGCCGTGCTTCAATAGCAAGTTAGCCGCCTGAATGATGGGCGTCTCCGGCCTGACCGTGACCACCTCCCGGGTCATAATATCGGCGATAGTTTTTGTCATGCTTTTATGATACCACCACCGAGGCGAGTTTGTCGCTTGAGTCCAGGCGCATAACACGGACGCCTTGGGTGGCCCGGCCGATGATGGATATCTGGCCAATGGCCGTCCGGATGACCTGGCCTTTGCGGGATACGGCGATTATCTCTTTATTCTCTTCTGATGTAACGTGAGCGGAAACGAGGTTGCCGGTCTTGGTGGTGATCTTGGCCGTCATGATGCCGTGGCCGCCTCTTTTTTGCGTTTTATACTGCCGGAGTTCGGTCCGTTTGCCATAGCCGTTTTCCATCAGTGCCAGCAAAAACAATCCTTTTTCCGCACCGGACGGGATAATATCGGCACCCACCACGCGCGCACCCTTTTCTAAGCGGACACCGATGACGCCAGCCGCGCCTCGGCCCATCGGACGGACGTCTTTTTCTTTGAATCGGATGGCATTGCCGTCCGAAGTGGTCATCACGATCTGGTCGTCGCCGGAAGTGCCAAGGACCCAACCGAGTCGGTCGTCGCTCTTGAGCTTAATGGCGACCATGCCATTGGAACGAACTTTTTCAAAAGCATCCATGTCCACTTTTTTGATGATGCCGTGGTCGGTGGCCATGAAAAGATACATCCGTTTCTGGCCCTTCGGTATCGGGACCACGGCCGTGATCTGGTCATTGGCTGTGACCTGAAGAAAATTAGCGATGGCCTTGCCCTTGGCCTGGCGAGATGACTCCGGCACTTCATAGCCCTTGGTCTGGAAGACCTTGCCGGAATTGGTGAAGAACAAGATGCTGTCGTGGGTGTTGGCCAAAAAGAAATGGGAAATGATGTCCTCTTCTTTGGTGGCCATGCCGATGAGGCCTTTGCCGCCGCGTTTTTGGGCTTTCAAAACATCCGGCGCCATGCGTTTGATATAGCCGTCCTGGGTGATCATGAACAACGAGTTCTCTTCCGGGATCAGTTCTTCCTCCCCTATCTCCTTCAAAGCGGATTTAATAACTTTAGTGCGGCGCTCGTCGGCATATTGCTGACGGATTTCCTTGAACTCGTCCTTGACCACGCCCAAGATCTTCTTGGGGCTGCGCAACAGGTCCTCCAAATAAGCGGTAAGTTTTAATTTTTCATCAAGCTCGTCCTGAAGTTTCTTGCGCTCCAAACCAACCAGCGCAGATAGACGCATATCCAATATCGCGGCCGCCTGTTTATCAGAGAATTTAAACTTCTTTATCAAATTAGATGAGGCCTCATCGCGACTGGCCGCCGCCCGGATTATCTTGATGACCTCATCAATATGGTCCAGCGCCTTTTTCAAACCCTCCAAGATATGGGCTCGGTCTTTGGCTTTCTGGAGCTCAAACCGCGAACGGCGGGTGACCACTTCCTTGCGGTGGTCAATGAATTTCTCCAGCATGCCCTTAAGCCCGAGTATCTGCGGCTGGATGCCGTCCACCAAAGCCAGCATGTTGAAATGGAATGCCTTCTGAAGCTCGGTGTATTTGAAAAGCTGATTAAGGACCTTGCGCGGGAAAGCATCTTGCTTCAGGTCTATGGCGATGCGCAGACCTTCCTTGTCGGACTCGTCGCGGATGTCCTTAATGCCGTCTATCTTCCTCTCCTTGCCCATCACCAGCTCGGCGATGTGCTTGATGAGCTCGGCTTTGTTGACCTGATATGGTATCTCGGTCACGATTATCTGGAAAGCTCCGCCGGAGGCGGACCCGCCTCTGGCGGGCTTCTTTTCTATAATCTCGGCCACACCTCGCATGATGATAGGCCCGCGGCCGGTAGCGTAGGCGTTGGTTATATCGTGCTCGTTGTAAATAGTTCCGCCGGTCGGAAAGTCCGGCCCTTTCACGAATTGCATCAGTTCTTTAATATCCGCCTCATCGTTGTCTATCAAAAATGTCATCGCGTCCAGGACCTCGCCCAGATTGTGCGGCGGGATGTTGGTAGCCATACCGACGGCGATGCCCATCGCGCCGTTTATCAAAAGGTTCGGCACCCGGGTGGGCAAAACGGCCGGCTCCTGATGGGAGCCGTCGTAGTTGTCTCTGAAATTGACGGTATCTTTGTCTATGTCCGCCAATAGCGGCTCCGATATCGGCGCCAGCCGCGCTTCGGTATTGTGATTAATGAAACCATTTCCTACAAAGGAATGGCAGTTACTATCAACTTTAATGGAATATACGTCTTGAAAACCCTGGTCGCTGATTTCCACTACTGGATCATACGCGTATCTCATGGACAACAGGTTTTCAAAAATGCTTCTTATTTTTTCTCTATTATCACTCTCAATGCTCAAAATAACTTTTTCAAAATTAGCTTCCATCATTCCATATCGATCAAAGTTGTGTTTTCTGGTAAACGAATCTCGGCCATAGGGCGAGGTAAGGTATTGATATACCGATTCACGCAGGAACGGCACAAAATCTGTCTGGGAATAATTTTTTAAAATACGATCAACAAGAGCGGCTAATTTTTTGGTTTTCCTTGTTGATATGAAACCAATTTCTGAACCAAAAAGTCGGTAGTTGGATAGGTCCCGGATATATAATTTGTGAATTTTTCTATATGAATCAAATCTTTTAGCTGAAAGTATTCCGAAACGGAGTAATAAAAGCTGGGTTTGTGAAATAAGATTCTCGCTTACCGAACAGCAGCTTAATTCGTTCATCTTACTGCTGAAACTTACGCTTCCGTCACCTTCAAAATACGCGCGAAGAAAGGAGGCAACGACATGCTTTGGTGACCGGAAAATAACTTCGGGAATCTCTTTGTCCGCTGACTTGGCAGGAGTAAGACCAATATTTTTTAGAAATTCAATAACACACCTAGAGTGAATCTCTAGGGTCTGATATGGCAACTTACCATAAGAACTTGGATTTCTATTAAATTCGTGCAGACGACAGTCAGGAAAAACCCGACCCCATCGAATCTTAAAGTCATTTATCCACTTGCGATCGCTGTTGCAAAACTCCAATTCTTTTTCTTTTATGGTTCCCTCAGATACTAAAGAACCTAGAATGTGACCAAGGTCTTCGTTGATGTGTTTCGGAAGTATTTTAATATCAGCCCGAGCAGAAAGACCACGCGGATAATATTCACGCGAGCTTAATTCATATTTTGGCCATAGATCGCTGGACCGGTCAATGATTAAAAAATCCCCTTTCTTAATTTCTTCCATTAATTTCCACTTAACATGCGGGATTTTCGTTATGGGATTATCTGCCCATACCATTAACGGATGATTATGTGTCCCTTCCACTGAAAAGCCTTTAGCGGTGACGATTCTTTTTGTTTTATGTTTGCCGCTATGAAACCATTTTACGGCGGCGTGGATTTTTTTCTGAAACGATAATATCTTTAAATTGATATTTTTTTCACTGGATTTCGACTCGACAACTTTTTCAATTTCAAGCAGTCCTTTCTCTGTGACAATACGAGTTTTTCCAGTTACACAATATCGCATGGCCGCCGGCGAGTCCCCGTCAATGGAACCGAAATTGCCCTGGCCGTCCACCAGCGGATATCGAAGAGAGAAATTCTGGGCCATACGGGCCAACGAGTCGTAGATGGCCTGGTCGCCGTGAGGGTGATAGTTGCCCATGGTATGGCCGACCACTTTCGCTGATTTCTGATATTTCGCGTTTGGACGTAAACCCATCTCCTGCATGGAATACAAAATGCGCCGATGGACCGGCTTCAAGCCGTCGCGGACATCCGGCAGGGCCCGGTCAATGATGGTGCTCATGGCATACTCAAGGTACGACTGCTGGACCTCTTCAGTAATCTCCCTGTTTTTTACGTTTGGATTTGACATAATACGAATGTTACAAATTATATCCGAATGCTCCGAATGTTTCTGATTGGTATTCGCGGCATTCGGATGTCATTCGTAGATTTGGATTATCTTTCGTTAGAAACTGGTAACGGATGGACCTGGCCCGGCTCCTCTTCTCCTTGGTCTTCAATTCGGGTATCAGCTTGGTTGCCGAACAGTTCCCCGATCTGGGCCTTTAGGTCTGAAAATAAGCCGCCGATGGTGCCAAAGAGAGAATCCGAAGCGACCGCAAAGACCGGACCTTCCTGCTCCAGCTCCTGGCCAGGATTCAAAAGGGCGTAGGTCATTTTTTCAAAGGAATTGAACCAAAAAGCGAAGACCAGAGACCCGACCACCACCGTGCAGCCGATAGCCACCAAATGGCGGATATGTTCTGGCTGGCGATTAACATGATGGATGAGACGCTTCATTATTTTAAAAATTAATAATTAAAAACTAAAAATTACCAGTTTCATTTCCTCGGCCGGCAGCAGTTTTTTGGTTATTTTGAACTTATCTGTTTTTTCCGGGGTCAGTCCCATCTCTTTGATGAATTTCTCCGGGCCGTCCAGATCAACGTTCAGGCCGGGAACTTTGTAATGCATCGGAACGATTATCTTGGGCTCTATCTGACCGATGACCTGGGCCGCCGTCTTGGCGTCTATGGTATATGTCCCGCCGACCGGGATAAGAACCATGTCCACGTCGCCGACGGCTTCGATCTGGGCGTCAGTCAAGACGTGGCCTAGGTCGCCCAAATGAGCAACGGTCATATCCTCGGCCTTAAAAACATATATAGTATTGGGTCCGCGCTCCACTCCCTGCTTGTTGTCATGAAAAGAAGCGATGCCTCGGACGGCGATGCCCTGCTTCTCGTACTCGCCCGGATTTTGGATGATGAACGCTTCCGGATTGGCCTCGCCTACATTATTATGGTCAAAGTGCTGATGGGAAACGGTAATGATGTCGTCCTTGATGCGGGGCGGTTTCAGGCCGATATCCTTAGAAAACGGGTCGGTCAAAATTGAGCCCTCTTTAGCTTCTATTCTAAAACAAGATTGGCCGAACCATGTAATCATCATGCCTCCATTATATCAAAAACTCGCTATAAAATCAAACTCTCCGCGGGCAACAAATTTGCTATTTTGAAGGTTTTAATTTATACTCATACCACTTGAAATTAACTATTTACCGGGTAGTAGAAGTCCGACGTGGCTTAGTTCAGGTTTTATGCTTAACACCTGCCTAGGTAAATGGTCAGTCCAATAATAAACGTCCAGTAATAAAGTCCCCCGAGATAAAACCTGGGTCGGACTTTCACTACCTGGTTAACGCGAGAGATATCGATGGCCGCACTTGTCCAAAAGGCGGTTCCCGGAATGTCCCGCATCAATATAGTGGAGCTCAATTCAAGCGAAGTTAAGTCAACCCCGGACGAAGTTACGCCTGCGCCTTTAGGCGCAGACCGAAGGCCCTCGGACGGGCTACTTCGTCCGGGGTCAATGAAAGACCTTCTGTTAAAGGAGGAGTTTTTCTTGCCCAAGCCGGGCAATATAATCGCCGGCACTGTTATTGCGATATCCAAAGCCAGCGTCATCGTTGACCTTGGCTCTATCGGCATCGGCATCGTCTACCCGGGCGAATTCTACGACAACCCGGACCGAATGAAGACGTTGGGGCCCGGCGACCAGGTCTCGGCCATGCTGATTGAGCTTGAAAACGAGGATGGCTATCGCGAGCTGTCGCTCAAATCCGCCCAAACCACCACCGCCTGGCAGGACATCAAGGAGAAAAAGGACAAGGGCGAAATTCTGGAAGTGCCTATCATCAATATAAACAAGGGCGGCCTTATCGTCGAGGTCAGCGGCATTCAGGGCTTCCTCCCGCTCTCTCAATTGTCCGCTGAACACTATCCGAAAGTGGACGGCGGCGATACGACCAAGATCGTCCAGGCGTTGCAGAAGTTTAAGGGCCAGTCGTTGAAGGTCAAGATACTTGACTCCAATGAGCAGGAGAACAAGCTCATCCTCTCCGAGCGGGCCATCCAGGAAGAAGCGACCAAAGAAGAGCTGGCCAAGCTTCAGGTCGGCCAGATAGTTGAGGGCGTTATCACCGAGGTCACCGACTTTGGCGCCTTTGTTAAATTGAGCGATACTCTGGACGCTCTCATCCACTCATCTGAGATTGACTGGCGCTTCATTGATAATCCGCGCGATATCCTCCACCCGGGCGAAAAAGTGACGGCCAAGATAATCAGCTTGGACGGTGGACGAGTTTCATTGTCCCTTAAAGCATTGAAAGAAGACCCGTGGCTGACCATTGATTCCAAATATCAGGTCGGCCAAAAGGTCCGCGGCAAGGTCTCCAAGATCCGCAATTCGGGCGCCTTCGTGGAACTGCCCGGCGATATCGTTGGTTTCATTCCGGTCGCCGAACTGGGCGGCCAGCCGGCCCAGGAAGCCCTGGTGGCAGGTCAGGAGTATGACATGGCCATCATCTATATTGATGCCAAGGACCACAAACTTACGCTGACCCTGAACAAGCTCGACGACAAGCCCAGCCAAGAAACGAAAGAGTAGTGGCAAAATTCCGTCATTGCCCACAACAGGTTTTTATAGTATAATCTAGACCTATGAGACAATTCATCCGCTACTTCGCCATCATTTTCGTGGTTCTGCTTGCCGCCAGCGGCCTGGTCGCTCTTTTTGATTTCTCTTCAAGTCCATCTTCGGCCGGCGGCCTCTCTGATGTGGTGGCAAAAATAAACGCCGGCCAGGTCAAAGAGATAGACGTTCAAGATAATGACCTGACCGTCATCTTGAATGACGACAGCAAGCTAACGGCCAAGAAAGAGAGCTCGTCCATCTCGGCCTTTGAGACCTTGCTCAATCTCGGGGCGGACAAGAATAAACTGGCCGCCGTGAAGACCGTGGTCAAAGAGCAATCCGCCTTTACTTCCATCTTGTCCGGGTTGGGACCCATAATCTTGCCGTTCATCCTGATATGGGCCGCCTTCTGGTTCATGTTCCGAAAGGCCCAGCAGGGCTCCAACCAGGCCTTTTCTTTCGGCCGCTCCAAAGCAAAGTTGGCCGGCGGGGCCAACGGCCGCAAACAAGTAACCTTCGCCGATGTGGCCGGCCTGACCGAAGCCAAACAGGAGATCTCGGAAGTGGTTGATTTTCTGCGCGACCCCCAGAAGTTCCATAAACTGGGAGCGCGCATCCCGCGGGGCGTACTGCTGGTTGGCGCGCCCGGCACCGGCAAGACCCTCCTCGCCCGAGCGGTAGCCAATGAGGCCAAGGTGCCTTTCTATTTCGTGTCTGGCTCGGAATTCGTGGAAATGTTCGTCGGCGTCGGCGCCAATCGGGTCCGAGATACTTTTGAACTGGCCAAGAAGACCGCTCCGGCTATTGTTTTTATAGATGAGATAGACGCGGTCGGTCGGCACCGCGGCGCCGGTTTGGGCGGCGGCCATGATGAGCGCGAACAGACCTTGAACCAGATATTGGTGGAGATGGACGGCTTTGACTCCAACAACGCGGTCATTGTTATGGCCGCCACCAACCGACCTGATATCCTTGACCCGGCCTTGCTCCGGCCAGGCCGCTTTGACCGCCGGGTGGTCCTTGACCAACCGTCCCTGAAAGATCGCGAAGCGATATTAAAGATACATTCCCTGGACAAACCTTTGGCCCAGAACGCTGACTTGAGGGTAGTAGCCGAGCGGACGGTTGGATTTTCCGGCGCCGATCTGTCCAATCTATTAAACGAAGCAGCAATCCTGGCCGCCCGAGCCGACCAAAAAGAGATCGCTCAAGCTGATATCCTTCAATCAATTGAAAAAGTGATGCTTGGCCCGGAGCGCCGCAGTCATGTCATGTCCAAGAAAGAAAAAGAGATCACCGCCTATCATGAGGCCGGCCATGCTCTAGTTGCTTCAGCTTTGCCCAATTCTGATCCTGTCCATAAAGTTTCAATTGTGTCTCGCGGCCAGGCCGGCGGCTACACCATGAAAGTGCCGAGCGAGGAAAAATACCTGAAATCGCGGCCGGAGTTTGAATCCGAGCTGGCCGTACTCCTCGCCGGCTACGCGGCCGAGAAACTAATGTTCAAGCAGACGACCACCGGCGCTTCCAATGACCTCAAGGTCGCCTCCGATCTGGCCCGCCGGATGGTCACCCAATACGGCATGTCCGACACGCTCGGCCCGATAACTTTCGGCGAGAAGGAGGAGCTCGTCTTTTTGGGCAAGGAACTTGCTCATCATCAGAATTACTCCGAGACCATCGCTTTCGCGATAGACAAGGAGATAAAGAAACTGATATTGAAAGGCCTCAATGCCGCTAGGAAAATACTCTCCGACCGCGTGGACAAGCTCAACCTCATCGCCAAGGAACTAATCAAAAAGGAAACTCTGGAGCAAAAAGAGTTCTACGCCCTCGTCCGGTAGCCATTATCGTACCTACGGTAGATCTCCCGTAGGGAGAGGACTTAGCCATTAGCCACTAGAAAATAGTCCGAAAATATTATAAAATAACCTCAAATTAACTGCGCCCATAGCTCAGTGGTAGAGCGCGTCACTTATAATGACGAGGTCCTTGGATCGTTCCCAAGTGGGCGCACAATGCGCGGTTAGCTCAGTGGTAGAGCGCCTCGTTTACACCGAGGAGGCCGTAGGCTCAATCCCTACACCGCGCACAATGTCAGAAATCTCAATCGTATATGAAGACGCCAACCTGTTGGTCATCAATAAGCCGGCGGGACTGATCGTGCATCCGAAAAACGCGACCGATAATCAACCGAGTGTGTGCGATTGGGTCCAGGCCCATTATCCCCATCTGCGCGATGTCGGCGAACCGTTCAGCGCTTCGGGCACTCCTCTGCCCCGCTGGGGCATCCTGCACCGTTTGGATAAAGAAACCTCCGGCCTTTTACTCATCGCCAAAAATGACGACGTTTTTTATTTTCTGAAAAAGCAGTTCCGGGAACGCACTATCTCAAAGTCATATCAAGCTCTGGTCTATGGCCAGCCAAAAGAGCCGGCCGGAACAATTTCATTCCCCCTGGGCAGGATCGGTTTGAAACGGACGACCCAAATCGTCGGCAAAAAATTGATTGACAGCAAGGAGTCGGTCACGGAATATAGAACGCTTAAAAACTTTGAAAAGTACACGCTCCTTGATGTGTCACCCAAGACCGGCCGGACCCATCAGATACGCGTCCATTTAAAGTCCATAAATTGCCCTATCGCCGGCGACTCCGTTTATGCCCCGAAGGGCTGGCAGCCACCGCAAGGCCTTAATCGTCTGTTCCTCCATGCTTATAAGCTCTCGTTTGTAACCCCAGACGGCAAGGCCCTGACCGTTGAATGCGGCCTGCCGGACGATTTACAAAAAGTTCTCTCCGTGCTAGAATAACTGGGCTTATGTTACTGCAGGAACTAAAAAATAAATTTGAGGACGTCCGGCCGGGTTGGACCGTACGCGTCAATCAGCGGATCCAAGAGGGCGGCAAGTCCCGCGTCCAGGCCTTTGAAGGCATGGTCATCGCCCGTAAGCACGGCAACGAGGCCGGCGGGACCATCACCGTCCGCAAGGTCGCCGACGGCGTCGGCGTGGAGAAGATCTTCCCTATCTATCTTCCCTCCATCACGAGCGTGAAGGTCATGAAAAAGACGAATGTCCGCCGGGCCAAGCTCTATTATCTCCGCCAGAAATCATCCAAAGAGATCCGCAAAAAGATACGCTCCGAAGTCCAAGCGAAGACCGAAACTCCGGCCGTTGAAACTGCTTCTCAATAGCTTTGTTTTTTGCTAATATACTTCTCATAAATGCGGACGTGGCGGAACTGGCTATACGCGCAGCCTTGAGGTGGCTGTGGTCGCAAGACCGTGGAGGTTCGACTCCTCTCGTCCGCACATGTCAAAAAAACAACGCCGCAAGGCGGGTCGATAATTAAAAAAATAAAAAAATATTATGGATAAAGAGCTTGGCAAGGTCATCCATTGGTATGACAAGGTTGGCGTGGCGGTCGTGGCCCTGAAGGGAAAATTAAGCGTCGGCGACAAGATAAAGGTCAAGCACGGCAGTGATGAATTTGAGGATTCCGTCGCTTCAATGCAGGTGGACCATAAGGATATCAAGCAGGGCAAGTCCGGGGACGAGGTCGCCATCAAGCTTTCAAAAAAAGCCGGCGAAGGGTCGTCAATATTGGCCGCAGAGTAAAGACCGAAAAGCATGTAATGCGCGCGTAGCTCAATTGGCTAGAGCGTTTCTTTGACGTAGAAAAGGTTCCCCGTTCGAGTCGGGGCGCGCGCACAAAATGCCGGAGTAGCTTAATGGCAAAGCATGCGCCTGAAGAGCGTATGAACGCAGTTCGATTCTGCGCTCCGGCACAAGAACTGAAAACCTGGCTAAAGCCAGGTTTTCAGTTCCAACTTATCCCCTTTTATCTCCACTTACCCACTTATCCTCTTTCCAAACTGAACCCGTGCTGTATGATAAATCTATAAATCCTAGACCTATTCAATTAATTACCAACAAAATGAGAAAAGATAAGATAAGGGCTTACGAATTAAGACGCCAGGAGAAAAGTTATTCTGAAATAAGCCAGGTGTTGAACATTCCAAAGAGCACTCTAACCTCTTGGTTTAAAAAAGAAGAATGGTCTAAAACCATAAGAGATAAGTTGGGCAAGGAACAATCGTTTTCTTGGCCAAAAAAATTAGCGGCAATTCAAAAAGCGAACAAGGCCCGCTGGGGCAAACTCCATGAGACATACCGAAACGCTGGAGAGAAAGAATTTGAATCTCTAAAAAACAACCCCCTATTTATAGCGGGGCTGATGCTTTATTGGGGAGAAGGAAATAATTCCCCTAAATACAGTCAGGTTAAATTGGCGAATTCTGACCCAACAATGATAAGGGTATTCTACAATTTTCTAAAAGAAGCTCTGAGCATACAAAAAGAACGCATCTTTGTGTGGTTATTACTTTATCCCGATCTTAACGATGAGATGCAGAAAAGATTCTGGAACAAAGCCACTGGAATACCCGTTTCTCAGTTCAAGAATTCAATATTCATTAAAGGCCGTCACCCGACCAAGCGTCTCTCGTATGGCGTATGCAACATCTATATAAATAGCCGCGAGATAAAGGAAAAGGTCCTTCTTTGGATAAATCTATATCAAAAACTACTTGCCCGATAGTATTTTTTGAGTTATTGTATGCCATGGAAACTGCGGGTGTATCATAGTGGTAATGAACCGGCTTGCCAAGCCGGGTACGAGGGTTCGATCCCCTTCACCCGCTCATGTTGTTCAGTATCTTTTCTAAGATAACCTGGAAAAAGGCGGTTACCGAACGATTAAGGAAAGACGAATCGGTCTATATTTACCTGCTCTTTCCGATAGCGGTCGCTTTTCTTATTACCTTTGGCGGCGCTCGCCTCATCAGCTATTACGCGCCTGACTTTTTTATCCGCATCGTCCCTGAATTGCGCATCCATCATTATTCTTATGGATTCCTTGTTTTAGCCGCTTCGGGCTATCTGGCCCTGGCAAACAATAGGCCTAGGGATACATATCTCATTTCCCTCCTTCACGGCTTTGGTCTCGGGCTGGCCTTTGATGAATTCGGTATCTGGCTTCGGCTGGACGACGGCAGTGCCGCCCGTTTCAGTTACGACGGCATCGCGGTCCTGGCCGGCCTATTTTTCTTAATAATCTCGGCGGAGGCCGGAATAAAAGCGTGGCAAAAACATGTCCTTAAAAAAGACCTGAAAAATGGGGTAGTTTTGGCTCAAAAGAACGCTGATCCCGGATCATTGACTTTTGAATCCAAATCTGATAGAATAGAGTCATAATCTGGAGAGGTAGCGTAGGGCGTTAAATGGCATAATAGGCCGTTTTTTGTTGGAAAAAAGGCGCCCAATGAGACCTGTTCGGAATATGCAAATGAATACAATTCGCAAGTTTTACGGGGTAATCGTCGTCATCGCCGTGTTGAATCTGGCTACTGCTTTAGGGGCCAGCGCTTCTGAATCAATTTTTTCTTTGGACTCATTTTACCAGACCATTAACAATCTTGATTTCGGCAACGACGCTTCCACGGTCCAAGCCGTGTCTGTCTCCCAGACCAGCCCGTCAGCGATCGTTCCTTCAAAGAGATCGGCAGCTAAAAAGACCATGATGGTTGTTGCGACCGCTTATTCGTCCTCGGTGGACGAAACGGATGACACTCCGTTTATAACCGCCAAAGGCACTTATGTGCGCGACGGTATCATTGCCGCTAACTTTTTGCCTTTCGGCACAGCCGTGAAGATTCCCGCCATCTACGGAGACAAGGTATTCATGGTTGAAGACCGCATGAACAAACGCTTCCCGGACCGTATTGACGTCTGGATGCCATCCAAGCAAGCCGCTTTCTTGTTCGGTAAGAAGAAGGTGGTCATAGAAATTATCTCCTAACGAATAACTAAAACGGTCCCGCCAAGGCGGGACCGTTTTAGTTTGCGAAAGGCCTAATTTGTGGTAGAATAATTTCGTTTCAATGCGCCCGTAGCTCAGTTGGTAGAGCAGTTGCCTCTTAAGCAAACGGTCCCTGGTTCGAATCCAGGCGGGCGCACTGTTTGTCCCCGTAGCTCAACGGATAGAGCAGCAGCCTTCGAAGCTGTTGGTGGGGGTTCGATTCCCTCCGGGGACGCATTATCGGTATCTTTGTTCCAATTCTCGGATTATTTTTTTAAGAGTTCTGGCCAGATACTCAATATCTGATTTCTTAGTGCCGCGGCCAAGGGAGAAACGGAGGGCGCCATTGATATGGGTTTTGGGGATGCCGATAGCTTTCAGGACATGGGACGGTTCCACACTATGGCTGGTGCAGGCCGAACCGGAGCCGGCGTAGATGCCATATTTGTCCAGTTCAAGAAGCATGTTTTCACTAGTTAGCTTGGGAACGCAGACATTTATATTATTAGGAAGGCGCTTGTTTCCCTCTGGACCGACTAATATGGCCCCAGGAATTTCCTTTTTTATTTTAGCAATCGCGTAATCACGAAGAACGGAAAGTTTTTTACCTTCTGTTGGTTTAATAAGAGAAAGCGCCTTGGCCAATCCGACAATGGCCGGCACGTTTTCTGTACCGGCCCGAAGGCCATGCTCCTCAATGCCTCCACGGATAAACGGCTGAAGAACTACTCTTCGTCTTTTATACAGAACTCCAACACCTTTAGGGCCATATATTTTAATGCCGTTAAATGTCAGGAGGTCAGCCCCGAGATTTTGAACGTTCATGTCTAAAAAACCGGTGGCCTGACAGGCGTCAACATGAAAAATCGTTTTCGATTTTTCATGAATTTTTAATTTTAAATTTTCAATTTTAAAATCCCGAATCAAGCGGGCAATCTTAGAAATGGGCTGGATGGTGCCAATCTCATTATTGGCATACATCACAGAAACTAGTAATGTATCTTTTTTTAGCTTCCTTTTCAGATCAACCAAATCAACATGGCCATTCTTATCTAAATCAATAAAATCCACTTCAGTGTCAAGCAACGAGGCCAGTGTTTTTAAAACGGATGGATGCTCAATGGGCGTGGTGAGGACTCTCCCCTTTTTACCTCTCAAGAAACCAGCCAGGGCCAAGCTGATGGACTCGGAATCCGATGAAGTGAATATTATCTCATCAGGCCGGGCATGCAAAAAATCCGCCACTTCTTTGCGGGCTTTTTCCAAAAGCCCTTGGATGTGGCGGCCGGCATCATTGAATGCCGATGGATGGCCGGCCAGCCGAGACACCTCCGACGTGGCGCGAATGACTCGAGGATCGGTCGGGGTTGCCGCGGCATTATCCAGATAAACGTTTCTCATCCCGTACAAAGTTGCCCGCCCAAGGTCCACGACTCTCCTTCGACAAGCTCAGGACAGGCGGACTTTGTACGGGACAAGTGAAAAAGCTAGCTCCCGCTAGCACGCATACCATACCATAAAGATCGGGCTATCGGAAGCGAGGACGGGGCCAGAATATCAACGATAACAATCCGCCGATGAGACCGATGTCGCGGACCAGAACCTCGTTGAACCCCTGAAAGAGCGGGATGACGGCCAAAAACAGCACGGCCAAAGAACCAAAGAACCCGACATACATATTGGCCAACAAGCTGATGCCCACCAGCACCTCAAAAACACCGAAAATATAGACGAGGGTATTCGCGGACAGATCAAACCCGCCAGCCAGGCCGACCACCGAAGCCGGCACCCAGGCATTGAGCCAATAAACAGGGTGAAAGAACTTATCAATGCCGAACCAAAGGAAGACGAAGACCAGGCCGAGACGCAAAAACAAGTTTGAATGTTTCAGAGATTGCCACATTACCTGATCATTATACTACGAAACGCAAATGTGTTCTAAATATTGGAGGGTCTTTTCGGTCAGGAGGCGGGATTCCAGATCGCGGCGAAGGACGTCAAGGTCAAGATCAGACGGTATGGTTCCGTCGGGCGTACCGGCCACAGCGGACTTGACCAGGGCCTCAAGAGCGGCGTCGACCTCTTCGGGGGCCACTTTAATGTCCTTTTCATGGGCTAAAGCGTGAAGCGATAGCGACATGCTCACCTGCTTCTTGGCATTTTCTCTCCATTCTTTGCGAAGATCTTCTTGCGTCTTGCCGACCTTGGCCAAGTATAGACCCAGCTCCATGTTGCGGCGATGCAAATCCTGGTCAAAGCTCTGGGTCATGCTGTCCAGCTGGTCGCTGACCATCTGTTCGGAAATATCGCATTTGGCTCCGGCAACGAGTTTGTCCATCGCCGCCAGACGCACCCGCTGGCTCTCTTTTTCCTCCTTCTCCCGAAGGAGCCCCTCCTTTATGCTTAAGATGAGCTGGTCAATGTTCTCAAATTTGCCGGCCCTTCGGGCAAACGCGTCATCCAGCTTGGGCAGTTTTACCTCCTGGACAAGCCGCATCGTCACTTTCATGTTTAATTTTTTGCCGGCTACTTCTTTGTTGGCAAAATCAGCCGGAGCCGTCAGCGAGAACTCCTTGGTCTCGTCTTTTTTCATGCCGATCAACTGTTCCTCAAATCCCGGAACAAAGTTGTTCTTTCCGATGACCAACGGATGATTCTGGCTGGTGCCGCCGTCAATTATCTGTCCTCCGTCATGAACCTCGAAATCAACTTCCACCCTATTGCCCGCCGCGGCGGGCCGGTCTGTATTTATGACATCGGCCCGAGAAGCTCTGATTGACTCCAAAGCATCATCCAATTCTTTGGGCTCGACCCCGACCGGCCGCCGTTCAATTTTTATCGTATCAAGGGGTGGCAACACCACGGTCGGAAAGAGACGAAGATTGACGCTGTAGACCAGCTTCTCGGCCGTGTTCTCTTTAACGGAAAGGTCGGATGCCTCCACAACATCCAGCCCTTCCCGGGCCAATATCTGGTTCAAACTGCGCTGCATGGCGGTCTGGAGAGCCGCTTCCCTGACAGCCGCCTCGCCAAGCTGTTTGCGGACGACGTCGTTAGGCACTTTCCCTTTTCTGAACCCGTCAATCTTCAAGTCCGAACCGAGAGCGTGCTCGGCCTCGCGCTCATAGCGCCCCAGGTCCTCTCTGTTTAGCTCTACGGTCAATACCCGGTTCTGAGAATCCTTTTCCTTTATAGTGAATGTCATTCTAATTTAAATTAACGACTTATAACCTATGGTTTATGACAAATGACTAGGATTGGTCATCAGTTATTTGTTTTGAGTCATCAGTTGAAGTTTCGGCCCGGGTGAAATCCAAGTTCTCTTTTGGCGAGCGAACGTCTATTTTCCAGCCGGTCAATTTAGCCGCCAAACGGACATTCTGGCCTTTCTTGCCGATGGCCAGCGAGAACTGATCGTCGGAAACCTCCACTAAGGCGTGCTTGTGCTCTTCGTCCAATACTTTAACGCTTAAGACCTTGGCCGGAGAAAAAGCATGGGAAATGAAATCTTTTGCTGAAGCGGACCACTGGATGATGTCTATCTTCTCACCGGAAAGCTCATTGATAACGGTCTGGACCCGGACGCCCTTCTGCCCAACCAAAGAGCCAATGGGGTCAATGCTTTCTTCCGTGGAGGTAACCGCTATTTTGGTGCGCGAACCGGCTTCCCGGGCAATGGCTTTAACCTCAACGCTGCCCGAATCGATCTCCGGCACCTCAACCCTGAACAATCCCAGGACCAGTTTGGGGTGGGCCCGAGATAGGATGACAGCCGGGCCGCGGGAAGTTTCTTCGACCTTAGCTATCATGAACCGGTAGCGCTGGCCGAGGCGGTAATTATCGGTGTACATCTGTTCGGCCGGAGGCAAGAGGCCGTTGGTCTTGCCCAGATCGACGAACACCAGAGAACCTTCCCGACGCTGAACCGTGCCGCTCACTATTTCTCCCTCGCGGCCCTTGAATTCCGAGAAGATGGCCTCGCGCTCGGCCTCGCGCAAGCGCTGGATGATGACTTGTTTGGCGGTCTGGGCGGCTATGCGTCCAAAATCAGTTTTTGGTTCCAGCTTAGTGATTATCTCGTCCCCGATTGCCGACTTTGAGTTTTTCTTCTTGGCCTCTGTCAAAAGGATATGTTTCTCCGGATTGAATTTTATTTTAAGCCCGCCCTGGGCATCGGCCGCTGACTCTTCGCCCGGCCGAGACCGGTGCACGTTCTCCATGTCCTGAAAATCGGGTTTTTCTTCGATAAGCCCCGATGGTAATTGCCCGGTTATATTGCCGTCCTCGTCCACCCTTTCAACCACATAATGGACCTGGGTGATATTGACCTTGCCTGTCTCGCCATCAAGCTTGGCCCGGATGACCTGGCCCTTTTTGCCGTACTCTTTCTTGTAGGCGGCGGCAATAGCCACTTCAATGGTCTCAAAAATGCTCTCTTCCGAGATCCCTTTTTCCTCTGCTATCTGCTTCATCGCCGACGCGAACTGTTTGATATCAAACATGACATATTAACTAATAACTTAAAACTTATGACTAATGACTTCGTTATAAGTTATTGGTTATCAGTTGTTATTCTATTATTAAGGAGAAAGGCCCGCGACGCGGACCTTAATCAAGTACCTTCATGCTATCAAAAAATAATTTCTGGGTCAATAAAAGAAGTTGTCCACAAAAAATCATTTACAAACAGGTTGTGTTCGTTAGATTAACCCCGTACGAAGTCCGACTTGCCAGGGGCATGGTCGGCAGACGCCTATGACGTCTTACTTCGTACGGGGTTAAGGCATCGGATATTAAAGTTGATATCATTTTAGCGGTCCGATGTTACAATTGTATTAAAATGGCCAATCAATCATCAGTTTCCAGGCAAAAAGAGCGGGAATTAGAGAAAAAACTGGCCGAAATCCAAAGTCATGGCCGAGAGGACGAGTACAAAGCCATAGCCAAGAAGCTCGGCTTGCCTTTCTCATCCTTCTCCTCTGTCCCAATAGACGCGAACGCTCTTTCCTTGGTCCCGGAGGAGATCGCCAGGACCGGAAGCTTCGCGATCATCCTTAGAAACGGGCCGGAGCTGACCGTGGCCACCGCCGATCCTGACAATAAGACGGCCAGAGAAACCTGGAAACAGCTTGAGGGCAGAGGGTTCAAGCTTAACCTGATAGTTACCAGCCCGGATGCTTTGGAAAACCTGTTGAAACGCTACGGAACGATCAGGGCGCCCGAGCTGTTTGAGACCGGTTCGGTGGATGTGAATGAAGAGGAACTGTCTTCCCTCGAAGAACAGATAAAAAACGTGGCTGACCTTAAAAATCGGGTGGCCTCGATTTCGGTCACCAAGCTTCTAGAGATACTGCTGGCCGGAGCGCTCAAGATCAGCGCGTCTGATATACACTTTGAACCTACCGCCGGCGCCACCCGCCTTCGGTACCGTCTGGACGGAGTGCTTCAAGACGTCACCGAAATAGATAAGACCTCCTACGGAAAAGTGCTTAACCGGATAAAAGTGCTGTCCCGACTGAAGCTCAATATCCATGAAGCGCCCCAAGACGGACGGTTCACCATCAAGCAGAAAAGCGTGGATATAGAGGTTCGCGTCTCCATTCTGCCAAGCGAGTACGGGGAAACGATAGTGATGCGCCTCCTAGACCCGCGGGAGATAAAGGGGGGCTTAAACGACCTGGGAATGAGGCCGGACCTGCTGGAGATGCTGAAAAATCAGCTAGATAAGCCGACGGGCGCGATACTCACCACCGGTCCGACCGGGTCCGGCAAAACGACCACTCTTTACGCCTTCATAAGGTATCTGAACTCGCCGGGAAGCAAGATAATCACCATTGAGGACCCGATAGAATACCATATCACCGGCATTTCCCAGACCCAAGTTGAGCCCAAGAAGGGCTATACCTTTGCCAACGGCTTGCGGGCTATTGTCCGTCAGGACCCGGATATAATACTGGTCGGAGAGATCCGCGACTCTGAAACGGCCAGCATCGCTCTCCAGGCCGCTTTGACCGGCCACTTGGTTCTTTCCACCATCCATACCAACGACGCCGCCGGCACTATCCCGAGATTGATAGACATCGGCATCACACCCCAGGTAATCGCGCCGGCTATACGCATCGCCATGGCCCAGCGTTTGATAAGAAAACTCTGTCCCAAATGCAAAAAATCACGCCTGACCTCATCCGAAGAACTCGAAAAAATATCAGCCGAGCTGACACCTCTTTCTAAAAGATTCAAACTGCCGGCGTTGGATAAAAATCTAAATATCTATGAAGTGGTTGGCTGCGCTGCCTGCAATAACACTGGCTACCAAGGACGGATCGGTGTTTTCGAGGCCTTCAATATAACCAATGAGATGGAGAAGTTGATATTGTCTTCTCCGCCGATATCAGCCATGCAGGAGCTTGCCGTAAAGGAAGGCATGGTGACCATGAAACAAGACGCTTACTTAAAGCTGCTTGAGGGGATAACGTCGCCGGACGAAATAACAAGAATTTTAGGATAAAAACAAACCCTCCTCCGCTAAAGCTTTGGAGGGCGCAGAAGAGCCCTTTGATCTGTAGGCAAAGTCCCGAGTGCAAAGAAACGGGGTAGAACACTTCAGAGAAATAGTCCAGCCGAAGCCAAGCTACCCGTCAAAAATAGTATTCCGATCGGGCCGCGTGTTTAAGGAGGTCCGATTGCCTACAGATCAAAAGGTTCTTATCAGCGGTCAAGTAAAACGCCCGATTTGACGGGAATCTTCATCTATATTCTAATCTAAATGCTCATGAATGTCAAGCCGTCGGCAACAACCCCAAAAACCGTGCTGGACGACCAAATTCTGGACCAGACCCTCCGGCCCAAGACCTTTGGCGAGTACATCGGCCAGGAGAAGATAAAGGCCAATCTGACCGTCATGATAGGGGCGGCCAAGAAACGAAACGAGCCGATAGAGCATCTATTGTTGCATGGACCGTCGGGTCTGGGCAAGACCACCCTTTCCTATCTCATCGCCAAAGAGCTTGGCGCGAACATAAAGATAACCTCCGGGACCGCGCTGGAAAAGGCCGGCGACGTCGGCTCCATCCTGACCGGCCTTCAGGACGGAGACGTCTTGTTCATTGACGAGGTTCATCGGCTCAACAAGAACGTAGAGGAAGTCATCTACCCGGCCATGGAGAATTTCAAGCTTGATATCGTCATCGGCAAGGGCACCGGCGCCAAGACCCTCCAGATAGACCTGCCACGCTTTACTCTAGTGGCGGCCACGACCAAGATATCCTTTCTTTCCGCCCCGTTCCGCTCCCGCTTCGGGATCAACTTCCGCCTTGATTTCTATTCGGAGAATGAGATTGCCGATATCATCCGCCGCTCGGCCATGTTATTGGGGGTGAAACTTGATGACAAGGCGATTCGGGTCATCGCCCGCTCCTCCCGCTCCACTCCCCGCATAGCCAATCGCCTGCTAAAGAGGGTCCGGGATTATGCTCA
>Ga0155702_116_pt1 | contig 25633 bp, 25 predicted proteins | sample RifCSPlowO2_01_FD_107359 | JGI IMG/M metagenome (GOLD analysis project Ga0155702, IMG submission 107359) | Candidatus Yanofskybacteria bacterium RIFCSPLOWO2_01_FULL_49_17
ATTCGTAAGGTGCTTGTCTATCTTCTTTCTTCCGTGACAGACGAGCTCCTGTTGATCGGTGGAGCTCTTATAACCGGCTTGGCTTTACCGCTAAACGCGCTTCAGATCCTTTGGGTAAATTTTTTCACGGACAGTTTTCCTGCTGTTGCATTCGCGTTTGAAAAAGACATTGACGGGCTAGTCCGACGTCCCCGAAGCATTAAGTCGGGCCTTTTTGATCCTTTAATAAAGTTCTTGATCTTATTTATTGGTCTTTCAACAAGCGCGCTTTTGTTTATATTATATTGGTTATTGTTGAGAGTTGGTTTTCCGGAAGAAATTGTAAGAACATTTATTTTCGCCAGTTTTGGAAGCTATACTCTATTTTTGACACTTTCCATCAGAAGTTTGGAGAAAAGCATTTTTGAATACCCGCTACTTTCTAATCGCTATCTGGTCATGGGAATAGGTGTTGGAATTATCATGATGGCCGCGGCCATTTATGTTCCCCTTTTGCAATCTTTGTTCGGCACCGTTTTTCTGCCATTCTATTGGGTGCTTGGGGTTGTATTGATAGGGATATTAAATATTGCCGCGATAGAAGTCGGGAAAATGATTTTTCGCCGCAGACAGTCAATGGCATAAGACGGATACTTAAGCTAAAATCAGGAGTGGAATAACAGCAGTCCGCCAAATCCGTTTCCGTCCCCGCAAGAACACGGCGGAATTTCCCCCACACCCCTGCCTACCGGCAGGCAGGGCTTCATTCGTCGGGGGTTTCCCGAAAATGTGTTCGGATTTCGTTCAGGGTACGGAGTCGCCTATCTAGTAATAGAGCGGAGGGCGTAAGTGTGAAGCCGAATAGCATCATTTCAACTGTTTGAGGCCGAGTCAGCGAGTGCCGAGTTTTGAAATTTGCGTCTGCCAGCCGGCGGATGAGGCAACCGAATGGTAAATTGCGGAGTATAGCAAAAAACAGTTAGGCCGAGACGTTAATAATTTATCTTCATGGCCGAGCGGACGAGGGATATGGTCTCCTCGGCCTTGTCCAAAACTCTCTTGCGGCCCATCTCCAGAAGCTCTTTGACGTAGTGGGGTTTGGCCTCCAATTCGGCGCGCTTGGCGCGAAGGGGAGCCAGATAGTGGTTAAGGTCAGTGGCCAACTTTTCTTTGAAAGCGACATAATTCATTCCAGCCAGGTCTTTTACTGCATCCTCCGGCTTGGCGTTATGGATAAGCGCGTAGAGCATGACCAGGTTGGATATCTCGGGCCGATTTTTGGGATCATAGGTTATTGATGAGCCGGAATCGGTCTTGGCCGCTCTTATTTTTTCAGCCGTGACTTCCGGATTGTCCTTCAGATAGACGGCATTATTGAGCGACTTAGACATTTTAGAGGAGCCATCCAATCCCATAATGCGCGGGGCGTCAGAAAGTTTGGCTTGGGGACGGGGGAAGATATCGCAATCATAAATGTGATGGAATTTCTCAACTATCTCGCGGGTCAGTTCCAGCATCGGCAACTGGTCCTCTCCAACCGGCACAATATCGGCTCGGACAATGGTGATATCGGCGGCCTGGCTGACCGGGTAGCCCAGGAAGCCGTAAGTGACGCTTTCGCCTTCACTACCGAAAAGGTCGCGCTTCTCGGCTATCTCGGCCTTGACGGTTGGATTGCGTTTTAACGTATTGACCGTGACCAGATTGGAAAAGAAAACAGTCAGCTCGGCGATCTGGGGTATCTGGCTTTGGATGAAAAGAGCGGATTTTTTAGGATCAATGCCGGCGGCAATGTTGTCCATGGCCACTTCTAGGACGTTCTCGCGGACCTTTTCCGGCTGATTGAAATTATCGGTTAGGGCCTGAACGTCGGCGACCATGATATACGGCTCATAATCATCCTGCATCGCCAACCTGTTCACCAACGAACCAAAATAATGTCCGATATGCAACGGTCCGCTCGGCCTGTCGCCTGTGAGCAGTATTTTTTTAGCCATTAGAGTTTAGCCCTTAGAACTTAGTAGATACAGAATACCTGAAATTAAAAATTGGCGCAATTGCGCCAATTTTTAATTTGTCTTTACACTTCAATTACGACGGGCAGGACCATGGGCCGGCGTTCGGTTTTTTGGAAGAGGAAGAGGCCGACTTGGTTGCGGAGCTCGTCTTTGAGGTAGGCGTCATTAATGGCCTTGCCTTGGCCGGTATGGCTTTCAACTACGAAGCGGACCTTCTTACGGATGGCCATAAGCAGGTCCCTGTGGTCTTTCAAATAGACGAAACCACGGGAGATGATATCAGGGCTGGTCTTGACCTTGCCGGTCTTTGAATCAACCAGGGCGACCACCACCAGGAACCCGTCCTCGGCCAGCATCTGCCGGTCGCGCAGGACGACATTGCCGATATCGCCGATGCCCAGACCGTCAACATAGACCGGGTCGCTGGGGGCCTTCTCTTTGTCAAACCACCAGCGGTCCGCCTCGATGTGAGTGACGGAGCCGTTATCGGCGATGATGATGCTTTTAGGGTCCATGCCTTCCTCCTGGGCGATGAAGCCGTGGTTGACCATGTGGGAATACTGGCCGTGGATGGGCATCAGGAACTTGGGCCGGATTATCCTCAATAGTTCCCGGATGTCCTCTTTGTTCCCATGTCCGCCGGCGTGGACGTCCATCATTTGGTAGTTGAACACTTTAGCCCCATTGCGGTAGAGCTGGTCCTTGACGAACTGAATGTCCGATTCGTTGCCGGGGATGATAGACGAGGAGAAGATATAGGTGTCATTGGCGATGGGGTGGATATAGCGATGTTCGCCGTTGGCGATGCGCATCAGGGCGGCATTCTCCTCGCCTTGGGCGCCGGTGACCACCGCCACCACTTTTTCGCGCGGGTAATTAAGCACTTCATCCAACGCGATCTGGGTGCCGCGCTGGATCTTCAGGTATCCCAGAAGCTTGGCCACTTCAACATTGTTTTTCATTGAGTAGCCGTCAAAGACCACCTTCTTGCCCAACTTCTCGGCCAAAGTGATTATCTGCTGGACCCGGTTCAATGATGAAGCGAAACAGCCGACGATGGTCAGGCCGGTGGATTCAGCCAGCAGTTTTTCAAGGTCATGGGTGACATCGCTCTCGGACATTGAATGGCCTTCTTTCTCGGCGCCGGTGGAGTCGCCCATGAAAAGGAGGACGCCGTTGTCGCCGATAGCCCGGAGCTCATTCAGGTCAGCCGGCGGGTCGTTAACCGGATTGCGGTCCATCTTGTAGTCCACGGCATGGATAATGATGCCGACCGGGATCTTTATCTCGAACAACAGATCGTCGGGGATGGAATGGTTTATGCGGTGGGCCCGGACCTTGAAATACCGCCCGGCGCTGACCTCCTGGCCGGCCTTGAACTCGTCAATATCAAACTTTTTCCGGTCCTTGAACTCATCCATCCGGCGCATGATGAGGGCGCGGGTAAGGGGAGCGGCGTAGACGTCCGGGTCGCCGATCTTGTTTGATATGAACGGCACGGCACCGATGTGGTCCAGATGGCCGTGAGAGAAGAACCAGGCCTGGACCATGTCCTCTTTGCCGGCCAGGTATCCCACGTTCGGAATGGAGAAATCTATGCCGGGCATGTTCTGGCGGGGGAAACCCAGACCGCCATCCACCAGTATTATCTCGTCGTTGTACTGGATGCAGACCATGTTGTTCTTGCCTATCTCGCCCAAACCGCCAAAATGGACTATCTTAAGACCGCCGGACTTGGCCCGTTCGTGGTCTTCCTGGCTGCCTTCGTTGTGCCGGTGCAAAACCCTGACCTGCCGGATGACCGGCTTCCTCCGCCCGCGGTCGCCGAATCTCGGCCGACGCGGGGCGCGGGTGGAGAACCTTCGTTCTCCCGCCGTTTCGGCAGATGTAAGTGTGGCCCTTGCCGCCGCTCTATTATTTTGTTCTTCCGTCATCTATTTATGGAATATGCAATATGAAATATGGAACAAACTGATCCATATCCTATAGCCCATACTCTATTTAGAGAGATTGATTTGTGGGCGAGAGAGGATTTGAACCTCCATGAGATTGCTCTCACTACGACCTGAACGTAGCGCGTCTGCCAATTTCGCCACTCGCCCTTGCTCCAGAGAGATACTAACTAGTATAGCAGAGAAACGACTATGTATATTTACAGTGTACTCCTATCGGTTTAAAAAGTCAACCCCTTACTTGTCAAATGTTCTGGACGTTTCTATGTACCAATTCTCAATATCGCTGAAACGGTCGGCCGGTGTGGAGATGACCTCGCTCTCAAATCCTTTGATACTCTTGGATTGCGGATAAAGGTACAGTGGATTGTACAGGAACACCGCCGGCGCGTCGGCGATGACGACATTCTGGAAATCGCTGTATTTGGCCAGACGCTCGGCCGGATTGGCCAGCTGACGGGCGCTTTCCAGGATGCTGTCGGCTGACTTATTCTGGTACAAAGCAAGATTGAGGCCCGGGTCGTTTATCTGCGAGGAGTGCCACAAACTGAAGGGGTCCGGGTCGGGATTCAATATCTCACCGAAAAGCAGGGCCTCGTACCGCCGCTCTTTGATGGCCTGCTGAAGCTGGGCCGGCGGCAGGATATCAAGAGTGACGGAGATGCCCAGCCCGGACCATTGCTTCTTGAGAATGTTAGCCGCGCTGGCCAACTCGGAAAAAGTGGGGGCGGTCAGCCGGATAGAGAGCGTCTGCTTGCCTTTTTTCAATATCCCGTTCTCGCCAGACGTCCAGCCGCCGGCGGCAAGGATCTGCACGGCTTGTTCAATGTTATACGAATATCGGGCGATATCCTGACTGGTCTCTATCACATTTTCGATCAGAGGCGAATAGATGGCGGCGCCTTTGCCGACCAGGAGCGTATCAATGATGGTCTGCTTGTCGGTGGCGTAGTTCAGGGCCATGCGGACATTCTTGTCGGCCAAGACCGCGCTTTGGCTTTGGTTGAAGAACACGCCGAAATATCTGGGCAGTTTGATCTCCCGCACATTGAGCCGGCCGGTGAATCTCATCTTTTTAAGGTTTTGCGGCGAAACATAGGCGAGGTTCTGGATGTCATTGTTGTTGTGGGCCGATAGCATCTGGTCCTCGTTGTTATAGAATTTGAAGACAATGCCATCAATATGGGGCCGGCCGTCGTAATAATTATTATTGGCGGCCAGTTCATAGCTCATTATCCGGCCATTGGCGTCCTTTTGCAGTTTCTTGAAGACATACGGTCCCGAGCCGATCGGCTTCAGGTTGTATTCCGAAGACGTGAAATTGACGGGCTGGAGCTTGGACCAGATGTGGGCCGGCAGGATGCCGACGGTCAGATTGTTCAGGAACTGGGCGTATCGGTTCTTTAACTTGAAGATAAGGGTCGCGTTATTAACTTTCTGGACCTCAACTCCTTGCCAATTCACCCGCAGAGAACTGCCATAATCAATATTCTGGATGGTCTGGATGGTATAGATAACGTCGTCGGTCGTGACCGGCTGGCCGTCGGACCAAACCGCGTCGGATTTCAGATAGATGGTGTAGTTCAGTCCGTCCGGTGACAATTCATATGATTTGGCCAGGTCCGGAATGAGCTGGCCGCCCGCGTTGTATTTCAAAAGGCCTGAATATATTAAGCCCGAGATGTCGCGGTCAGCGTCGTTGGTCTGGGACAAGAGCGGATTTATGTATCTGGGCTGGCCGACCAAACCCTCGGCGAAAGATCCGCCGTTGGCCGGTATCGCCGTGGTCAGATGATAATAAATGGTGAACGGCAGAGCTATGACCGAGGCGATGATGACCAGAGCCAGGATGCCGATGAGGTACCGCTCGCGGAGGGAGAGGACCTTGGGTAAAAGCCAGACGTGGCCGATCACGCTCGGTCCGTTCTTTTTGATGGCTTCTCTTAGAGGTTCTTTTTTCTTCTGATTTTTGTCAGGATCTTCCGATTCCGGCTTCAGGCCGAAAAAATCCTCAAGATGTTGATGGTCAGACATTTTTAGATAATTATTAATTTCTAATTATTAATTATTAAAAATTAAAAACTAATAATTAAAAATTCGGTTAAGCGAGCCTAACCGAGATGATGGCCGAGACGATGAACAGGACCGCGATGACTATGGTGGCGTAGAAGATGACCTTTTCCGCCCCGCGCTTGGTGCTGTATTCCATGCCACCGCCCCCGAACGTGGCCGAAAGGCCGCTGCCTTTCTGCTGGAGCAATATGCTTGCCATCAATAAAACCGACAAAACTATCTGAACGTAAGGGATAACGGTTTTCAACATATTATCAAATTAGAATGCTTTACTGAATATGGATACAATCAGGTTTACGATCGTGACCACGATGGTCGCCCAGACCAGAGCAACCAGGTCCTGAATGGTTATGAAAATCAAGAAATAATCCAGGAGCCAGAGCATCAGGGCGTTGATGACTAAAGTGAACAGGCCCAAGCTCAGCATGATGATAGGGAACGATACCAGCTTCAATATCGGCCGCAGGGTCATATTGAGGATGGCCAGGACCAGACCCGCTATCAGATACTGCACCCAGCCGCCGGTCACTAAAAAGCCCGGCACCAGCCAGAAAGCCAGATAGACCGCTATTGAATTACCTAAGATTCGCAGTATAAACCCAGTCATAATAGGTCCCGATTTTGTTTACAAAATCGAGGATCCTCGATTTGACAACCATACTTTGCATAGGTCAAATCGGGACAGTTTTCATACTATCACTTTAAACGTTAAAACTCAACGCTCTTGCGATGCCGATGCCGGTAATGCTGTATCGCGAATCTGTGGGCTTCGGCATCTATGGCTAAAAGTAGATTCCTATCGCGCTCGGTAAGTTTGACCAGAGGAATAGTATCTTTTTTGTTCGGGACGATGATTGCTCGTCCAATATGTTTCTTACCCTTAACTAATCCGACTACAGGTATCTTTACCCCTCGCTCTTTAAGGATCGTGGTCAAAGCATTGACCTGCGCTTTGCCGCCGTCAACCAATATCAAGTCAGGGAAAGGCCACTCGTCGTGATTGAGCCGACGCTCAAGTATGTGTTGCAGCATTTGAGTATCTCCGGCTCGCCCGCCTAAGTTCGTGTCAGCGAAGTTTGGCGAGATGTTGAACTTGCGATAGTAATTTTTGTCAGGGCTCCAAGATAGTAGATTTTCCGGTTGCGATTTCGTCGCGGCTTGCACGCCGGAAAATTCACTATCTTGTTCGCCGTTGACGAACGTGACCATTGAGCCGGTGGCATGTTTGCCCTGGATATTAGATACGTCATAGCACTCAACCCTGTTTATGCTCTTATTCGCGCGAATTAGAGAAGAAAGAAATGGGGCGTGTCGTTTCAAAATATCCGAAGATTTGATGATGCGGGCGTTCTCAAAGACGCGCCGGAGCTTTTCAATTTTTGAGCGCATGGCGATGGCCTGGTCCAGTTTTCCGGCTCGGGCCAGCCCGTCCATTTCTTTGGTCAGCTGTTTGATAAGGTTCGTCCGTCTGCCGTTCAAAATATCCTTAACAGCTTTAACGTTCTGTTTATATTCTTTTCGTATTTGTTGTAGGTCATTAGTTGTTAGTTGTAAGTTCGGAATTTGTTGTTCTTTCAAACAACAAATTCCGAGACATTTGCCGATATGGTAGTTGAGGCAGAGATTGTGATGTATTTGCTTGCAAGTACAATAAGGGAAAATATTGCGGAGCAACCTCAAAGTTGTTTTTAAAGCGTTACCATCAGTAAATGGTCCAATATGAGTAAAATCCGAAGCACGAAATCCGAAATCCGAAAAATTTTTAAATTTAGAACTTATAATTTTAGATTTATTTCGAATTTCGAGTTTCGAATTTCGTATTTGTGACGTGGGCTGATGAGTTAGGAATATTTTCGGGAGCTCGTCTTTACGGAAGCCCACATAGAAGTACTGCTTGTCATCTCGAAGCATGATATTGAACTGCGGTCGCTTTTGCTTGATGAGCTGGGATTCCAATATTAGCGCCTCAATCTCTGATTCGGTTTGTATGTAATCAATCTTGTTGGCGGCGGCAATCATTTTTTGGATGCGCTGGTCTCGTCCGCCGGCCGGCGGATTCAAATACGAACCCAGCCGCGCTTTCAGCGCGGCTGCCTTGCCGACGTAGACGTTCACACCCGCTTTATTCTTGAACAAATACACACCCGGCTTGGACGGTATCGTTTTAACAATGTTTTTCAGCTCCGCAGTTGTCATTTCGGCCTTATTTTACCACATATTGACTTTATGCACCAATATGATATGCTGTGTTAAGTTTCTATTGGACACCGCCCTTTAATCCGAAAAGAGGAACCCCCATGACTGATGGAACCCCCTCGTCCGAGATCGTCCCTGGCTGGTATCGTCAGCTCTGGCTTGATGTTTTGAGCCAGCTTCCCAAACCAGAAGAAGTCACCCAGGAAATAGCGGAAGGTTGGCATGTCAATCGTTCCGCTCTCCGTAAAGGATTGTTTGAGTTTCTGGTTCTGCCAGCTACAGCAGTGGCGGAAACGGTTGCCAAGACCGTAAAGCTACTTCAGCACCTGCGCGACGTCGCCCTCGGCCCCATCTCGGAGTTCAAGGCGGCGGAGAAATTCACCAAGAGCAATAGCGAGGTGAAGTTCTGCGATTTCGGGGGCAACTTCAAAAAGTTGTTCTTGAACCTCGTGGAAGCCCCCGTCTCGGCGGCGACCGTGTCGGTCAGCGAGTTGCTGAATAATTCGCTGGACGCGCCAATCCGAACTGAACTGGGCGATGGCCACGTCATCACCCTGGGCCAGTTCTACGAGATGCTCAAGGTCCTGCCGAAAGACGGCACCTGGTTCATCGCATACATCATCGGCAACGACGGAAACGTCTGGGCCGTGGGCGCGCACTGGAACTCGTTCTGCGTGGGCTGGGGCGTGGGCGCCGACTCGGTCGGCGACCAGGGCGCGTGGGGTGCCGGCGACCAGGTGCTGTCTCGCAAGTCTAGGGTCTAGGACCCTTGGACGCTTGGTTCTTGGGCCGGTTGGGATTTATCCTGACCGGCCTGTTTTATTTTGATCGTTGCACATTCTCAATCTTCTCAACCCTGCCATGGCAGGGTTGAGTTTTACTTTTTCTGATATTTCTTTAGGATGTCGGTATGCTCAAGGACGCGGTCTTGGCCACGCTATCGTATTATGACACGCTTGATTTCCCTCTCACCGGCTTTGAGATGTGGCGGTATTTGGTCAATCCTCAGCGACTGGTTAGAAAGAAAACGGTGGTCGGGGAGTTCAGCTTGGCCGATATCATCAAAGAACTGGACCAGCTGAAGAAATCAAAGACCCTGGAGGAGCAATTCGGATTTTACATGCTTGCCGGCCGGAAGGAGCTAGTGGAACTGCGGCTGGAGAGGGAGAAAATAGCTGCCCAGAAATGGCGCCTCTTGCGCCGGCGGGCGCGGTGGCTGCAGCTGACGCCCTGGGTGCGGGGCATCTTCGTATCCGGCTCAATGGCGCTGGGCAATACGACCGAAGAAAGCGATTATGACCTGCTTGTCATAATGAAAGCCGGCCGGCTTTACGCCGGCCGGCTACTCCTGTCGGCTCTGACCTCCTTGATGCGCTCGCGTCGGACTCGTTATGAGTGTGTGGCGCCGGACAAGTTTTGCTTTAATCACTACATCACCGTGGACCATCTGCGCATTGAGCACGAAAGCTTATACAATGCCCAGACATACACCCGTCTGGTTCCCCTTATCATAGACAAGAAACTGGCCGGACAATTCTTTTCCGCCAATCTATGGATAAACAAATACGTCTATAATTTCTCGCCATGGCTTGAAACAGCCCATCGGGAGATAAAAGAAAGCAAGATATTAAGGGCCGTCGCTATTGGAATTGAATGGGTGTTAGACCAGACACTCGGCGACTATTTTGAAAAGCCGGCCCGTTCATATCAGCAGAACCGCATCAAAAATAATCCGGCCACCTACGAAAGCGGCGGGCGGGTGGTGTTCACCGACAACGAACTGGAGTTCCACCCTCGCTCTTTTGAACGCACCATTCTAGCCGCCTACAACGCTCTGGCCCGCCGGTATTCTTTCTCTGGTTCTGAAGAGTCTGACTCCGGGTTATCCCCATAACTTCATTGACGACATATATTCTCAAATTTTAAAATTACCTCATGTACCTTGCGTGGGAGGGAACATGAAATTGACAAAAAAGATCTGGACTCTCGCCAAGCTCCAAAAGAAGAAACGCGAGCATGACAAGTTCTTGCATTGCGTTGATCGTACCAGCGACGAAATTCCGGGACCGGTCTCTGACCCGGATATCTATGAACTGGCGGTTATTAATTCTCATATTCCGCCCAAACCGCAGTAGCCCTGCGCGAAAAGCCCGCTCCGGCTCTTTCAAACAGGGCTTTTCGTGTAATTTGACCAAGGACCATATCCGTCCTATAATGTCGCATTGCACATTGGGGGGGGGGGTCGTATGAAGAGCCAACCGGTCAAATTGAAGAAGTTGAAAGTTGAAAGAGACAGGTCAGTCATGGTTCCGGCCGACGAGGTGCCTATGGGCCATCATCGCCGGTTGCCGGACGAAGAGGGCGGCTCTCATCTGGGCACTTCGGATGAGGAGGCCTATCGCACTAAGAAGGCATTGAACCCACGTTACCCGCGGCATCAGCGTGGGTAACAAGAGACCTGACTGTTCAGAGCCCGCTCCGGCTTTCCGGAGCGGGCCCCATTTATTTTGGGGCTTGCCCAGTAGAGCAACATCGCGATATCGGGCCTGAAATTGCGGAGCAAACGCGATGTTGTCTTACTGGGCTTGACTCCAATTGGCACTCTAGTATAATGACTGCCAGTTGTTTAGGAGATGGGATGATAGTTAAATCTAAAATCCTAGTTCCTATAAGCTATAAGCTATACATGATTAAACCATTATCGGACCATGTGGTCCTGGAGACGGTCAAGGAAGAAAAAAAGAAAGGCAGTATCATCTTGCCGGAGACGGTGGAAAAAGAGCGGTCGGAGATCGGTAAGGTCGTAGCCGTCGGTCAGGGCAAACTGGACGATAACGGCAAACGGGTCCCGATAGATGTTAAAAAGGGCGATACGGTTTTTTACCGCAAATACTCGGAGCATAAGATCAAGGACGGCGATAGGGAATACATAGTCATAAAAGGCGAGGATATATTGGCGGTCAAATAATCCAAATCTACGAATGATATCCGAATGCGGCAAATACCAGCCAAAAACATTCGTAGTATTCGTATAAATTCGTAGATTCGCATTATACTTATGGCAAAACAGATACAATATAAGGAAGAAGCAAGAGAAGCATTAAAACGAGGCGTGGACAAGATCGCCAACGCGGTTAAGGTCACTCTCGGTCCCAAGGGCCGGAACGTATTGCTGGATAAGGGCTATGGCACTCCGACCATCACCAAGGATGGTGTGACGGTGGCCAAGGAAATTGAGCTAAAAAATAAATTTGAGAATATCGGCGCCGAGCTCATCAAAGAAGTCGCCTCAAAGACCAATGACATCGCCGGCGACGGTACGACCACGGCCACCGTCTTGGCCCAGGCCATCGTGGCCGAGGGCTTTTCGGCCGTGAACTCCGGCGCCAACCCGCTCGTTTTAAAGCGCGGGATGGACAAAGCCGCGGATTGGGTCGTTTCATACCTTGAAAAACGTAAACAGCCGATCACCAAAGCCAATATTAAAGAGGTCGCATCCATCGCGGCCAATGATGGAGAGCTTGGCGCGCTGATAGCCGAAGTGTTCAATGAGGTCGGCAAGGACGGTGTGGTAACGGTGGAGGAATCGCAATCAACCGAAATGTCTCACGAGATCGTTGAGGGCATGCAGTTTGACCGGGGATATGTCTCGGCTTACATGATGACCAATGCCGAGCGGATGGAAGCGGTCCAGAATGACCCTTATATCCTCATCACTGACCAGAAGATATCATCCATCCAGACCATCATTCCTTTGCTTGAGAAGCTTGCCAAGGGCAACAAGCGCGGGCTGGTCATCATCGCCGAGGAAATTGAGGGTGAAGCACTGGCTACTCTCGTCCTTAATAAATTGCGGGGCAATTTCTCGTCACTAGCCATCAAGTCACCCGGATTCGGCGACCGCAAGAAAGACATGCTTGAGGATATCGCCATCGTCACCGGTGGTCAGGTCATCAGCGAAGAGAAGGGTATGAAGCTGGAATCGGTTGATATTGACCAGCTGGGCCGGGCCCGACGGGTTGTTTCAGCCAAAGAGAAAACAACTATTGTTGGCGGGGCAGGCAAGAAAACAGACATTACCAAGCGCGTTTCTCAATTGAAGAACCAATTAGCCGAGACCAAGTCCGAATTTGACCGCGAGAAACTGCAGGAGCGCGTTGCCAAACTTTCCGGCGGAGTGGCCGTCATCAAAGTCGGCGCCACCACCGAAACCGAACTTAAAGAAAAGAAATTCCGAGTGGAGGACGCGGTCAACGCCACTCGTGCCGCTCTTGAGGAAGGCATTGTCGCCGGCGGCGGCGTGGCCCTGTTTGAAGCTTCCAAAGAATTGAATATTAAAGCCATCAAAGGCGTGAGCGAAGTGGGCGATGAGGCCCGCGGCGTGATGCTCATCAAAGCCGTGTTGGAAAAACCGCTTCGCGCCATTGCTGAAAATGCCGGCAAGGACTCAAATGAAGTTGTGTCCAAAGTATTCGGCAGTCAGGCCGGCGTGGGTCTTGACGCGGCTACCGGAGAATACGTGGATATGATAAAGTCCGGCATCATTGACCCGCTCAAGGTCGTTAAAATTGCTCTCATCAATGCCGTGTCCGTGGCTTCCATGATACTGACCACCGAAGCGGTGGTAACCGAATTGCCGGAAGAGAAAAAGCCCGAAATACCGCCGATGGGCAGCGGCATGGATTACTGAACTAAAAGAAAAGACCCCGCCATCATACTGGGTCTTTTCAAATCATATATTTGTGGTATTATTAGGGACAGGAGGATCACATGAGTTCAGAGCTGTTCGGTCAGCTGATGGCGGCAATTCATCTCCGCAATCAGTACGTGAAAGAAGTTGAAGAACGGCAGCTTGACCTGATCAGGAACTGCCAGCATCCTCGGGCTATCGCTCATGTATGGGGAAGTGACGGCGAGAATCACACGGATGTGTTCTGCACTACCTGCGGTCTGTACGACGCGGGACACAGCATCGCAAACCATCTGTTTCATCGCGTGAATTACGTCAGCGACCCGAAGAGGTTTGATGAGACGAAGAGGCAGATGGAAATTCCGCTCATGGTCGCGACGCGCGAGCTGATGGTCAGGATCGCGGCGGTATCACCGGCGAAATCATCGGTTGGGACATCGTCCGGCTGACGGTGATGTTCTCTGCGCCCTCGTCCCGCCTTGGCGGGACGAGCAAGGCCCCTGATAAGGGCCTTTGATTTTTGTATTTACAAGAGTACTATTAATCCCGTAGGAAATTTCACTAACGCATATTAATAATTTAGCTGTGGCTTTGTCTTGACCGGTACCGCATATCGGCAATACAAAGGATAGTTAAACTTCTGACGGGATGACTACAATCACTATTTTATGGCTCGTGGTGGCGGTGCTGGTGCTGTGGTTTATCGCGGTTTTCAACGGTCTGGTCCGCGGGCGAAACCGTGTAAAAGAGGCCTGGTCGGACATTGATGTCCAACTCAAACGTCGTTACGACCTGATACCTAACCTGGTGGAGACCGTGAAAGGGTACGCGGCTCATGAGAAAGATGTCCTTGAAAAGGTCATCCGGGCCCGGGCGTCGGCCATGAGCGCGACCGGCCATGAGGCCAAAGGCCAGGCCGAGAACATGCTCACCGGCGCTTTGAAAAGCTTGTTCGCTTTATCGGAGGCCTATCCGACCCTGAAGGCCAACGAGAACTTCGCCAAGCTCCAAGACGAGCTTTCCGACACCGAGAACAAGATTCAGGCCTCACGCCGCTTCTACAACACGAACGTGATGGACTACAACACGAAAATAGAAGTTTCCCCATCCAACATCGTGGCTGGTATGATGAACTTCAAGAAGGAGGAATTCTTCCAGATGAACGAAGCCGAACGCGAACCCATCAAAGTCAGTTTTTAGAACTTAGCCATTAGGACTTAGTAACTAAAAACTAATGGCCAATCACTAGTGGCTACGTTATATACTCAACAGGACAGCAATATCCGGAAAACATGGTTGCTGATGACCGTGTTTTTCGTCATGCTCATCGCTTTGGGCTGGATTTTCAGCTACATCTATGGCGCGCCGGAGATATTATATGGGGTCGCTTTGTTCAGCATCGTGATGAACATCATTGCCTATTGGAACTCGGCGTCCATCGCTCTGGCCATGTCCGGAGCTAAACCCATCGCTCGCCAGGGCAATGAATATGTCTACCGGATGGTGGAAAATCTTTGCATCACCGCCGGCCTGCCTCTGCCAAAGATGTATATCATTGAGTCGCCGCAGATAAACGCCTTTGCCACCGGCCGCGATCCCAAGCACGCGGCTATCGCCGTAACGCGGGGAGCGATAGAGAAACTGCAGAACGAAGAGCTTGAAGGAGTGTTGGCCCACGAGCTTTCCCACGTCGGCAATAGGGATATTCTCGTAGCGACGGTAGCCGTCGTGCTAGCCGGTCTGATAGCGGTGCTGGCGGATATAATTTTGAGGATGAATTTGTTCAGGGATAATAACCGCGAACGCGGAGGCAATGCCATCGTATTGGCTATTGCCGTCATAGCGATGGTCCTTGCGCCCATTGCGGCCATGCTCATCCAACTGGCTATCTCACGCAAACGAGAATATCTGGCCGATGCGTCTGGCGCCCTCCTGACCCGATACCCCGAAGGTTTGGCTTTCGCGCTGGAAAAGATCGGGGCCGACCAGCAGCCGATGAGAGCGGCTCACGCCTCAACGGCCCATCTTTTCATATCCAATCCTTTCAAGGGCAAGGAAAAGAGCTCCTGGTTCACAAAGTTGTTCATGACCCATCCTCCTCTTGAGGATCGCATCAGGATCCTCCGCGGGATGGATGTGAACCGGTAATATGGCTTCTCATTTCAAGTATAAAAAGGTGCTGGTCTTTGGTCTTGGCATTCTGGGCGGGGGTGTCTCGGTCACGAATTGGCTGTTGAAGCAAGGGGCCAAGGTGACAGTGACCGATCTGAAGACGGCCAATGAGCTTGGCCAGTCGCTCGCCAAGCTCATTGGCCCGGTCAAGCTGCGCCTGGGCGGCCATTCCAAAAAAGACGTTGATGAGAACGGTATCATTGTCGTCAATCCCGATGTTTCCATAAACAACGAGTTCATCCAGTACGCGTTTGAGAGGGGCAAGGAAGTTACCAATGAAGCGATGATTTTCTTTCAAAACTTCGGCCGCCCCATCATCGGCATCACCGGCACGCGCGGCAAAACGACCACCACCGCCTGGACGGAGTATTTTTTAAGCTCCATGTTCCGTTCGGCCATGGCCGGCAACTCAACGGCTCATCCGTTCCTTTCCGTGCTGGAAAAGAAAGACGAGCTGGAAATAGCGGTGGCCGAGGTGCCGTCGTTCCATCTTGAGCTGGTTGAAAGTTCCGACCTGCCTGCCGGCAGGCAGGTCGCTCCGCATATCGCTGTCATCACTAATATCTCGCAGGACCATTTGAACCGGCACGGCACGATGCAGGAATATGCCAAGGTCAAAGCGTCGTGGCTCAAGCATCAGGACGAAACCCAGCACTGCGTCCTGAACGCGGATGACGAGTGGGTTTATTTTCTTCTGTCACAGGCGGTCTGCCCGCGGCCCTGGTATTTTTCGGCCCAGCGTCTTCGGCCGGGGCTTAACGGGGTCTGGCATTCAAAAAACACCGTTTGGTTGCGGAACGGCCGGTCAGAGAAGGAAATCTTTGTTCTGGATGATGCCGCTCTTTCTTTGGGCGAGCATAATGTCTCCAACTTGATGGCGGCCGCTCTGGCGGCCCACTTGGCCGGCGTGCCTTGGAAGAACATCCAGGAAAAAATAAAAAGCTTGCCTCAAGTACCTTTCCGCCAAGAAATAGTTTTCGCCAATGAGCGGCTCAAAGTCATAAACGACACGACGGCCACGTCGCCGGAAGGGGCCATCCAAGCTCTGAAAAGATTCGGTGGTTCAGGGACCGTTCTCATCACCGGCGGCACTGACCGGCAATTAGATTTTTCCAGATGGGCGGAAGTATTGAAAAAGAACATCCAGCCCGGCAATGTTGTTTTTTTGGAAGGAAGCGCTACCGATAAGATGCTTGCCGTCTTGGACGATTGGCCCGCGGCCGCGCCGGTCTGCAAAACACTCCAAGAATGTCTGGAAGTGGCCCTTAAGTTCTCTGGGAAATACGGTAAATCTGTGGTATTATTCTCTCCGGCCTCAAAGAGCTTTGAGAAGTTCAAGAACGAGTTTGACCGGGGCGAGCAATTCAACGCTTTGGTCCGAAAATTTTGCCAGTAGGAGGCGTCGCATAGCGGTCTAGTGCGCTTGCTTGGAAAGCAAGTGTACCGCAAGGTACCGCTGGTTCGAATCCAGCCGCCTCCGCATTAACAACTCATTATCGGATGACCCGCGAGAAAAAAAATACCGCCAAGGTAGCACGCTTGGTGACTAGGTGATGTTTGAACTTAATAACTTCGTCGTTTTCTAATTAATTCTTCGGATAAACCGCGATCAGCTGTCTGATGATCAGATCGTCCCAGGAGTTGATATACTCGCTTGTGAAATCGAACCAGACTTTCATAAAGTCATCACGATTAATCGTACGCAAACCGCCAATTTCCGGATCCTGTAAATAGACATTCTCATTATCGAGGCCAACTACTACAGATAGGTGGCCATCTGGAACTTCAGCGACGTCGTAATCAACTCTTCCTCGCGTAAACCAGTTAACGATGACCGGCACCTTCTGGTTGAGCCATTTCTGGATGTCGTCGAAGGTGCTTTTGTTGTGAATTGCAACGTTAAAGCCGAGACTTTCAGCAGCTTTCTTGATACCGATGTCGTTTGTGCCAAGATTGGAATCTGTGCCGCAAAGTTTTGCAAGCTCGGCCTCGGTCTTATCGACCCCATAATACCCGAGTACCATTTTCAAACTCGCCGGTCCGCACATGCCGGCGTGGAGAGTTTCCTGAAAAGGTTGTACAGAAAGAAAAGAGGGCATTGGATTATTGCTACCTACTAATGCCCTCATTGTACTGTTTTTCGTTCGGAAATCAATTTCACCGGACGGTACCGAACAAGGAATGAAGATGCGGTTGTGTCCTCGCACCGCTTTTCTTATCAGTTTCGATGATCACATAGCCTATTACCGGATCCGTGGGATTGACGGAGGTTATAACAACCCCTCTTTGTTTTCCTCGGATTGGGAAAAGCAACGGCTGAGTTATCTCGAGCAGATCCCCAGCACTTAGAACGTGAGCGCCGTACTGGAACGAATCATGTGAGAGGAAGTACCGCTCGCTCTCCCAGGAGTTTCCGAATAGACGCTTGGCGAGGTCGTAAACATGCGTGCCGCCCGTTCTTCGGGGATTCGTCTCGACCGCGTACAGATCGCCGTTTCTCGCGACGACGAAGTCGATATCGCAGAACCCGCGATACCCGAGTTCGTGATAACGGTCCCCGACGGCCAGCGCGATCTGCACGAGCGCGTCTTTGATTCTTCGAGGAAGAATGCCCTTCCCCATCTCTATCCCGAAGAACTTTCCGCTGTCGAGCAGCTGGCCGCAGCAGTAGGTAGCGCGAGGACTATCGTTGCCGATAAAGAGTTCTACGGATGGCGAACCCCCCGCAACACTTTCATCCGCTTCGATGAATTCCTCAACCACAAAGAGCGTATTCCTCCAGATGGGATCTGACGAGATCAATAGCCTGAAGGCTTTCCGGGCGGCCGTAGCGTTTAGCACTGCTTCCGCCTTGAGCGCCCAAAGCCCCCAGCCCGACTCGCCGAAGTTCGTTTTGATCACGGCGGAGTGGCCGCGAGCATAGAACCATTCGGCCATGCTAATTGCCTCTTTCGCGTTTCTCCCTACAAACCCTTCAGGTATTTGGATCCGACGATTTGCCCCGGCAAGCCGCTGCATTTCGGCGCGGAACCCGACCTTCGAATCAAGGTATTCCGAGACCCATTGAGGAAACGCGTCCGAATCTTCCTCGGTGGTAGCTTGAATGCCGGTCTTACGAACTTCTCTAACGAAGATCCGAAAAGCGGGAACTGCCGCGTATGGCAGAAACTCGACGCTGTTATCCTTGGGCAAAATCTTTGTTAGGAGCTCGATCAGGGCTGTATTTCTCGACGCAGACCTTGACAGCGCCACTGTCAGTTTCTCGGGACAGATGTTTAGCACGTTCGAGAATCCGCATAGCGCCGCGTTTCGGCGTATGAGTTCCTCCGGTATTGGCTGTGGCGTGATAATAACCTTATTATCGCCGCCATAGAAGAATGCCCGCTGGGAGAGGGTCATCTCATGCCGGATCCTGCGAGCCCCCTCATCGGTTTTCGAGACTTTTTCGAGCAACTGCTCAAAAGCCTCGGCGGCATTGGCGACGATGACTGTCGTAATCAATGCGTCCTCCTATGTAAGGCCGTATCGTTTGGCGGCAATCAGTATAATCTGCTCCACGAGATCCTCGAAGGTGAGGTCCTCAAAGCTCGCCATCATGGTAAGCGTGTTGTTGAGTCCGTGCGTGTTGGGACCAATTCCAGGATTGTAGTTAACTTCGAGCAGGTGGGTGTTGTTCTCAGAATCGAACCGATAATCCATCCGCGCGTAGTCCCTACATTCCGTGGCCTCGTAGGCCGTGCGCGTGTAGCTGGCGAGACGCGCAATCACGTCTTCCGGCAACTCCGCCCGGACCATGACCTCTTTCTTGCCGCCCCACTTGTACTCGTAGGAGCGGATCTTGTCGAATAGCGATGTTGCTTCGGGGAAAAGGAACTCAAGCGGTTGAAATACTCGGAGGTCTGGGATATTTCCGATAATGCCAACCGAAATCTCCCGCCCCTCGATGAATTGCTCGACCAGGGCAGACTGTTGGTACTTCCTGAGAATCTCGCGGATTCTGGTCCGCAGTGTTTTCATGGACGTCACGACGCTGTTTTTCCTGATTCCGATACTGGCTTCTTCGCGTATAGGCTTCACGATAAGCGGGAACTTCAAGCTGCTCCTCAGCGGCTCACGTCCCGTCCGAAATACTTGATAGTCGGGGACGGGAATGCCGTACGATCGCGCGACGAGCTTTGTCTTTTCCTTGTCGAGCGTGAGGTGCATATTATGAGTGCTTGCTCCCGTGAAGGGTATCTCAAGCGCTTCGAGCATGGCCGGAATCAGAGTTTCATTTGCGTTCGTGCCGCCAAAAGCCTCGGCCATGTTCAGGACGATATCTACCGACGCACGAACAACCCTCAATCGCTCCCAGACATCAAACGTAGTTTCCATCGTTTCAACCTGATGGCCGCGCTCCTTCAGTGCTTCAGACACCAACGGAACGATGATTGAGATCTCCTGTTCGCAGGAGAGATCGGCCTGCGTGCCCTTTTTGACCTCTTGGGCGAGGTTATAGAGGATGAGGATCCTCATTGGCTTTCTCCTTTGAGTTTAGAGTCGCACGTCTTTTTAAGGAACTTTCTGACCGCAAAATACAATAAAAGAACAATGTAGTCAAATTGGTATAACGTACATAAAGTGTCTCATTTTCAAAAAAGATCTCAACCTACGTGCCTCAAATTCGAGATAGAAATGATCTCCAAAAAATGCTTATAATACCTGACGGGTACGGGTACTTAACCCATATTGCCCGCCAATTTAATAGCCGGTTGCGCCTAGGCGCAACCGGCTGCGGGTTAGGAAACCATGTCTCCGATTGTGGCGTTGAGCTCCTCATAGTCCAGTTCCGGGATGGCTTGCCTTAATGGTTCCACCCAGATGCCCAGAACTTTTTTGAGCTCTTCAGCCAGCATCTCGGGAGAGAGGTGCCGGTGGGCGATGATGCAGGGTATCTCGGACCGCTTAACCCACAGATGGTTCTCAAGGCCGGTTTGGGAACTCTTGACTTGGAGAGGCACACAGGTATCCGCCTCCAGAAAGACCATGAAGTCAATGCCGAACCGGTCGTATTGGTCGTACTGTTCCGACCGGATGTAGCTCCTGATCTCGCCGTCCCGTATCAGAATGTCCAGAGCTTGAGCAACGCGGCATTCGCTCTCATCGCCCCGCTCCTGGTCAGCAAATTCCTGCCAAGGAGCGATCTGCTTTTCCGAGAACTTCAGTCGGGTTTTCATACATAAAATACTCCTGATGATAGTATATCACAGTTTGCGGATTCTGCAAAAATTAAAAATTAGGGACAGGTCAGGCCGGTATCGGGCGTTGAACCCAGAAAATTTTCCACCACTTCGCTGATGGCGGCGGTGATGTCTTTTTTATTTGCGATATCCGCGACCTTTTCCAATGAAGAGTTTGTTGAAGATATCAAAATTTGAAGTTTCTTTTTTTCAGATGGGCTGATGCTGGAAGAATTATTGACGATACGCGAGATATCTTTGATGTTGGAGCTTATCTCTTCTATGGCTTTTGGCTCTTCTATCGCTGACGGGTTGACGACCGAAATGGTCTTGGCCCAGACCAGGTCGCCCAGAGGCGTGAATTTAAGAGCACCAATGACTATGCCTGCGAATATAAGTAATTTTATCACGTTTTAATTATACCAGTTTTCCGAGAAAACCAGTCAATCAGCCCCATTTTCCTGGAAAATGATGCTGATTGACTTTGTGTATAACTTTATGGTATAATGTATTTATGTAAGTTTGAGGGCTGCCAGGTGGTGGCCCGAAAGGAGGCAGTCATGTCCTTTTCAATCATCGTTTGGAGCTGATGCTCCGGGAGGCAGAGATGAGCTTCATTAATCGTTTGGCATGGGTTACGGTATTTGCTATAGCCCTTGTCATGATGATGGCGGTTGTCGTCAAAATTTCGGACGATAGCGCCGAGACATCTTGTAGCACGGAATACGTGGAAACGGCCAATGCCTACGTCGTCACCTTCTGCGACGAGAAACAGCAGAAGGTTGTCTACCGACACGGACCCAGCACTGTCAGTCTGGTGCCGAACGACATGGCCTCAACTGGTCTGGTGGCAGACCTTGAGTCAGGCCGCCGCAAGGCCTACGCAAAATGGCCTGATCTGCGTCTGGCAGACGCAGATGCCGAGGCCAGAGCAATGGCCATCCCGCCGGAACCGATCAGCGAACCGATACTGGTTCGCTGAAAAGGTCGGGGCCGCCAAGGCGGCCCCGACCAAACCCCAAATCTAAAACGGAGGCGGGGTTTTAAAATTTCCAAAAACTGATATCTTTGCTATAACTAAGCGGTTATTATCACTCCATGGAAGACAATGTCCGAAAAATAAAAGATCGGCTTGATATCGTGGATGTCGTCTCCGGGTACGTTAAGATTCAGAAGGCCGGCGTGAATTGGAAAGGCCGCTGTCCGTTCCACAATGAAAAGACGCCGTCTTTCTTCGTCACGCCCGAGCGCCAGATATGGCATTGCTTCGGCTGCGCCAAGGGCGGAGACATGTTTGAGTTCGTCAAAGAGATAGAGGGCGTGGAATTTCCCGAGGCCTTAAGGATACTGGCCGCCAAGGCGGGGATAGAACTGGAATCCTTCGACAAGCTCAAGACGGGTGACTATGTCACCCGGGACGCCAAGACCAAGTTGTATGAGATATGCGAGCTGGCCAACAAATTTTTTGAAAAGCAATTCCAGTCAACGGCTGGTAAAAAAGCTTATGAGTATCTGATAGACCGCGGATTGACAGCCGCGACCATCAAAGATTTTCGTCTCGGCTTCGCGCCGAACGACTGGGAGGCCCTGTCGGATTTCCTTAAAATAAAGGGCTATTCAGATAAGGAGATAATTGAGACCGGACTGGCCATCAAGCGGGATGTAACAAAGGGCCGAGGCGAGGGTATATATGATAGATTTCGCTCTCGCATCATTTTCCCGATATTTGATATATCAGGCCAGACCATCGGTTTTACGGGAAGAGTATTTGAATTAGGAGGGAGTATGGCCCCGACGCCCGCCGAGGGCGGGGTCGGGGTTCCGACTTATCAACTTGACAAAAGCGATAACGTCGGAGCAAAATATATAAACACACCCGGAACGCTGATCTATGACAAGAGCCGCATTTTATACGGCCTATCAAAGGCCAAACTAGAGATCAAGCGCGCAGACCGATGCATTTTGGTAGAGGGCAATATGGATACCCTCATGTCTTACCAAGCCGGCGTCAAGAACGTCGTCGCTACATCCGGCACCGCGCTGACACCACATCATCTACGGCTCCTGCAGCGTTATACCAAGGATCTGGGGTTTTGTTTTGATACCGACCAGGCCGGCGCGGCCGCCACCAGGCGGGGCATCGGCTTGGCTCTGGCGGGACAATTCAATATCAGAGTATTAGAGCTCGCTGACCGCGAGTGCAAAGACCCTGCCGATTACGTCAAGAGATATGGCGCGGGATGGATTGATGCGGTCTCGTCGGCTAAACCGGTCATTGACTACTATTTTGACCGGGCTCGCCGGGCATACGACCCGACCTCGGCCGAAAGCAAGAAAAGCATCATCGCCGCCGTGGCTCCGTTCGTGAAGCGATTGTCTTCCAAGGTGGAGCGTTCCCATTGGATCGCCCAGTTGTCGGCGCTTTTGCGCACTCCGGAAGACGCCATCTCTTCCGACGTCATGTCTTTCAAGGACCCCGTCCTTGACCTGCCTGACGGCGGACGGGACGACAGGAACGGGGCAAGCGTCTCGGATGCTGGCAGCAAGGAAATTGTTTCTGGACCGGCTGTTCCTAGAGATCTGCCGGACATAGTGAACGAGGCCTTCCTTTCGGTCGTCCTTCGCGATCCGTCGCTTTTCCGCGAGGAATTGCCAAGCGTGCCATATGAGCTCCTCCATCCGCGGACAGCCGAAACGCTTCGGCGTATCTCGGCCCTGCTTGCCCGGGCGAAAGACCCGGACGGGCCTGACACGTTCCTGTTCGCCGACTTGGCGGCCGGCTACAGTGAGAGCGAGGCCTTGCCGCTGGAATTCGCCAATCTTCGTTCGCAGGAATTATGGAAAGGATTCAGCGACGACCAGCTTAAGGCCGAGTTCCAGACGTTGCTCAACGCCGTCCGTAAAAGGGCTTTGAGCACCCGCCTGACCGAGCTCCAGTTTGATGTCAAGGAAGCGGAGAATGCCAAAGACACGGTCAAACTGGAAAACTTATCACGCGAGTTCCAAGAGCTTGTAGTTCAATTAGCTGGTTTAAATATATCTAATGTCCAAAAAGAAACTCAAATCCGCCAATCGGCGGACGAAGAAAAGGATACTCAAAAAGAAGTCCGCCAGCCGCCGGACAAAAAAACACCTCAAGCGGCCCGCCCGGATGAACCGTTCGGCCGGGAAAGTATCTAAGAAACCTCTGAAGAAGAAGGCGATTTCGGGCGGGAAACAGGTCATCAGCGAAAGCGCCATTGAAGCTGTCATAGAAAAGGCGCGCCACCGCGGGTTCATCACCCAAATGGAGGTTTTAAACGCTTTTCCCAATTTTGAAAAGGATATCGCCGGCCTGGAGGCCTTGTATGAGCGGCTGGAGGCCTCAAATATAAACATCATTGAGTCGGGGAGGGTCTTTGAGGAGGACAAGAATAAAGAATACGAGGAGAAAAAGAAGATACAGGATGAGTTCGGCGATTCCTCGGCCGACTCGGTCCAGATGTATCTCAAGGAGATAGGCCAGCATCCTTTGCTTTCAAGCGAGGAGGAGGTAGAGCTGGCCAAGAGGATAGAGCGCGGGGACGAAGCGGCTAAGCACCGGCTCATCGTGTCTAATCTCCGTCTCGTCGTTTCCATAGCCAAGAAATACACCAACCGCTCGCCGAACCTGACCTTGCTGGACCTCATCCAGGAGGGCAACATCGGCCTTTTCAAGGCAGTGGAGAAATTTGATTACAAGAGAGGATTCAAGTTCTCAACCTACGCCACTTGGTGGATAAGGCAGGCCATCACCCGCGCTCTGGCCGACCAAGGCCGGACCATCCGCATTCCGGTCCACATGGTTGAGACCATCAACAAATATCAGCAGGTTGTCCGGCGGCTGGTCCAGGACCTCGGCCGCGAGCCGATGCCGGAGGAAGTGGCTTCCGAGATGGGCGTGGAGGTGGACAAGATACGCCACATCATGAAGATATCGCAGGAGACCATTTCCCTGGAAGCGCGGGTGGGCGACGGGGAAGACGACGGCGACAGCTCACTGGAGAATTTCATCAAGGACGAAGAGACCCTGTCGCCGGAGATGTCTACCGCCCGCAAGATTTTGAAGAATTACATCGGCGAGATAATCTCCGACCTGGCTCCGCGCGAGCAGAAGATATTGGACATGCGTTTCGGTCTGACCGATGGTGTGACCCACACTTTGGAAGAGGTGGGCAAGGTCTTCAACGTCACCCGCGAGCGCATCCGTCAGATAGAAGCCAAAGCTTTGGACAAAATCAGGCAACACCATAAGTTAGGAAAGTTAAAGGGATATGAATGAATATCGGCCCCGCCAAGCGGGGCCGATATTCATGTATTGAAAAATCTGCCGGTTCCGTTACACTATAACCATGTTCAGGGGATTAAGGCATAAAAAATCTTTCCTGATAATCCGCAATCTCATCGCCGTTGAGCTTGTTGCTTACGGCATCTTCGTCCTCTTAGCCATCCCGTTCCATTGGTCCAAGATATATCTCAACTACTTCGGTCCGGTCGCCTATTTTATACCCTTCAACGTTCTGGAGCTCATCGGTCTGGCCGCCTTCCAAATAGTCGTTATACTTTTCGTGGTGACGCGTTCTCTTCGCGATGATAACATCGGCGAGCTTATTAAAAGCGGCGAACATGAGCGGCTTGAGTTCAAGACCACCATGCGCTGGGACGTGAAGCGCGGCCAGGTCAACAAGGAACTTGAAAAAGGGGTCATGAAGACTGTCGCCGCCTTCATGAACTCCCAAGGCGGACAATTGGTCATCGGCGTTGACGACCAGCGGGGCATCAACGGCATAGGCCATGACTTTGATTCCCTCATCAAAAAGAGCCGCGATGGGTTTGAGAACCATTTCAATAATATATTCGGTTCTATGATCGGCCCGGAGTTCCGGCGCCATGTCCGGCTTTCGTTCCATGAGCTTGGTGATAAGGAGGTCTGCCTGGTCCAGGTGGAACGGGCCCGCCGGCCGGCGTATCTGAAAACTGACAACGGCGAGGATTTTTTCATCCGGACCGGCAATGCCACCACTTCTCTAAAAGTCAGCCAAGCGGCCGCCTATTTGGCCGATTGGCACCAGAGATAAAGTTGAGTTCGGTCATTTTTCCTGCTATTATGTAGTAACAATTGAATATTCCGGCGTAGCTCAATGGTAGAGCGGCTCCCTGTTAAGGAGATGGTTCCAGGTTCGAGTCCTGGCGCCGGAGCCATATGGGATTAGCCGAGTTAAAAGCTCTGCTTTTCTCTTTATTTACGGGCTTATTCAGATGTTCGAATATTTTATTTTGGTCTATTTTCTCTCCCATAAGCTCGCCGACTCGGTC
>Ga0155702_108_pt9 | contig 25075 bp, 21 predicted proteins | sample RifCSPlowO2_01_FD_107359 | JGI IMG/M metagenome (GOLD analysis project Ga0155702, IMG submission 107359) | Candidatus Yanofskybacteria bacterium RIFCSPLOWO2_01_FULL_49_17
CATCAGCCGGAGAACGATTTCCCATGGCCAGAACGCCCAGAATGAACGAGCGCGCGGCTGTGTGGACTCTGGAGAGAACCACCGTTCCCGATACTGCGGCCGGAAGATGTTCTTGCAGACATGAATAACAATCCGCGCCTTCGCATCCCGAATCGCTTCCTCCAAATCTCGCTCGCACCGCCAGACGTGAGGACCAGCCGCCACGATGATCAGAACGTTGATTCTTTCCCTGGTCGCCCAATAGACCGCCTCTCGGCAAATTCTCATGGTCGGCGGCGGATACTCGGGCTCCTCGGTGCAACGCGTGACTGGGATATTCAGCTCCGGTGCGAACTGAATATCCAATTGCGTAAACACTGGCAGGTCCCCATCAAGCCGCCTGGACTCGCTCACGGCGAGCGCGGCAATGAGAGTATTCGCGTCCAATGTGTGCGGCACCCCGAACGCGAACGCTACGATCCCCGCTCCTTTCATGTCACTACCTTCCTGGCCCTTTCGGCCGAAATCAACAAACTAGCTTATATTTAAACTATATCAAATTATTATAAAAAGTCAAGCAAGTCGCGATGGTTCAATAGCTTGTGTCTTTTCAAATTATTTATATACCAATTGGTATATAAATAATTTGGATGGACTTAAATCTCAAAATGTTTCCTTGCATCCGGTTCCCGGGCGCCAAGGTTGTCAGTCGTCAGCACGTCCACATGCTCACTTAACTCCAGGTCACGGCACCAATCGCCTATCTCTTCCTGACATGGGTATGGAAAGGCAAAGACGCTTTTCTGGACCATATAGGCGCCGATATTTTTTAAGCGCTTTTTAAACGCTTGACGTTGGCTTTCTTTATCCGTTGGAATATCAAACAAGATTACCCTCCATTTACCGTCCCATTTTCCATGCTGCATTCTGAAATATCTGCCGTAATATTTTTCGGCCCATTTTTTGCCTTCAGGGGTGATTTTATAGAATCGACCGGATCTTTTAAGTATCCTTCGGGATGCTAGATTATTTAAACCGGCTTCAATCTGTTGTTTTCTATATCCTCTCAATCTCGCTTTTCTATAAATCGGGTGGCTATCAATAAATACCCTCGGAATTTCCGTAGCCATGGTCAAAATAAATTCCGCAAACAAAGATGCGAACTTTTCTTTTTCTTTAATCATTACCTTAAATTATTTTAGTACCAATTGGTACTAAAATAAAAGTGAAATTAGTTTAGAATCAATAATTTACCTGAATAAGTAAGTCTCTTCTTAGCTGCAATGAAAACATTGTGTGCGCCCCCCGGGACTCGGACCCGGAACCTTGTCCTTAAAAGGGACCTGCTCTACCAATTGAGCTAGAGGCGCAAACTTTTATTATTATATCACGGAAATTGGGCCGAAACAATAAGTTTAGACAGCTAAAGAGAGATTTTTACTGACGCGTTTTTTGCGGGTGACAGAGGCGATAATGCGCTTTATCAGGGCATGAACTTTGTCAGCGCTGTCATAGAGCAAAGCGCGGTTGCCGATGACGCAGACGCGGACGGAGAGGTATTCCTCAAGGTCTTCCTTGAGCGTTTCAAAATATTCCGGCTGGGTATCTTTCAGGGAATAGATATTATTATCATCGTTATAGGCGATGTCCTCTGGCGCGAAGCGCCAGACGGCCGGGGTCGGCACGACCAGGACCGTATGAGCCGGCACTTTAAGCAGTTTGGCGACCTGCTGTTCAATATGCTCCAGCTCCTGCGGCGAGGAATGTTCGCTCATTTTCTTGAAAAACTCCGCTTTCTCCCCGATGACCTTTATCTTCTTGCCGGCCACGCGTTCTTTGAACTGCTTGCGGTCAATGCGGAAAACGACGCCGGTGGACGGAAGTTTGCGCCGGCGATAGCACTGGTACAGAAATCGCAGGCGCGGGTCGGTATCGGTATAGAGCTGGCTGATAAGCTCGGCGTCGGTCATAGACCAAAGGTCAGCCGGTTCAATGCGGCGCAAGGACAGCCAGAGAGCGATTATCTTTTGCAGGAAACGGCTGGAGATGAGCGATGATTTGTGCAAATAGACCTCTTTATACATATAGAGATAGAGGCGCTGTATCTGCTTGGCCGCCTCAATGTTCTTCTTATCAATGACCAGCTCCCCTTTCATGTACGAAAGGTAGTCCATGATGGTCTCAACGTCCGGATGCTGGCCGAAGCCGGTGTGGTAGATATCGCGCTCCAAGTAATCCAGCTTGTCCGTGCCCAGATTCTTGTCCATCACGATGCGGTAGAGCGGATTTGACCGGTCAAACAACTGTTTAATCAATTTTGGGTCTCCGCCGGACCCCTTTATCGCTTCGTTCAGCTCACTAATTACGCGTTCTCCGTTCTGGTCGTGGTCGTAAGGTGTGAGGCCTTCTATCAGGTGGGAGAAAGGGCCATGGCCGATATCGTGCAGAAGAGCGAACAAAGCAACGTTCCAGGCCTCTTGAGCGGTGAGAAGGCCTTCCTCGGCCAGACGCGCCGCCAGGCGCTTGCTCTTTGAATACACGCCCAAAGCGTGCTCAAAGCGAGTATGGGTCGCGCCCGGGAAAACAAAGAAGGTCGTGCTCAACTGATAGACGTGGAGCAGGCGCTGGAAAAGAGGATGATGGACTATTGGCAGTATCGGCCTAATGTCCACTGATTCCCCTGGCGGTATCCGGATGTATTTCTTATAATGACTGGCCATGGCGCTAGAATATCAAAAAGAAATAATCCCGCCAGGGGCGGGATTATTTCTTGAGGGCTTCCTCTATCAGTTTTTTGAGCTCGCTGGAGTCCAGCTCTCTATCTGCCCCGACCGAAGCATCGGAGCCAGGAACCTTAAACGAGGTTGTTTGAGCGGTTGGTTCTTTTGGCTTTGATTCTATCTTCCGGCCTTTGAAGTCCACCGCTCCCTGGCCAGGCAGGCCACCTTTGAGCGCGTCTAGAGATATTGCCCGCTGAGACGGTTTTTGCGGGAGCGACTGCGGCTGTCTCTGTGGCTGGTGACGTTGGGGTGGACGCTGACCTTGATAGCGGGGCGGGTTGCTCGGATATCTGGGAGCAGCTGGGAATTGCTCAACGACGGGGCTGGCCCATTCAGCCACGCTTTTTTCCACTTCATCACGCGGAGTACTGTAAGCATGGCGCGACCACTCAATTATCTCGTCGCGATGGGACTCCTCCATTTTAGGAAGAGGGGGCAGTGTATTGGCCGAGAACCCCTTGGAGGTCACGCCATTGACCATCAGCTTGATGTAAATGCTGTATTTGCCCAGATTGACCAGATCGGTGGCCATGAAATCAGGCGCGTACCATTTCTCCAAAAACTCGGCGTCCTCGGCGCCGACCCGGAAAGTGACCAGGGAGCCGACGTTGCCGAAGACCGCGTCCTGGACCGGCTCTTCCATCTGCTTGATGTACTGGTGGGCGATGATGAGCGACAAATGGAATTTGCGGGCCTCGGAAAGGATGTTGGCGAAGGACTCGGTCGCGAAGTGCTGGAACTCGTCCACATACAGATAGAAGTCCCGGCGCTCCGATTCGGGGACATCCACCCGCGACATGGCCGCCAATTGTATCTTAGTGATAAGCAGGGCGCCGATGAGACGCGAGGCATCCTCGCCGATGCGGCCGCGGGAAAGATTGACGACGAGTATCTTGCTTTCGTCCATTATCTTGCGGACATCTATCTTGGACTCGAACTGGCCGATGATGTTGCGGATAAGGTTGTTTGACGAGAATTGCCCGACCTTGTTCTGGATGGCCGCCGTGGCCTCGGTCGCGAATTTGTCGGCGTATTTGGCGAACTCGTCGGTCCAGAAGGCCTTAATGATAGGGTCTTTGATGACGGCCACCACTTTTTTGCGGTAGTTCTTGTCCGAAAGCATCCGATTGATGGCCAGAAGGGTCGTATCCGGATATTCAAGCAAGGCCAGGATGGTATTGTTAAGGATATACTCCATGCGGCCCGACCAGGCGTCCACCCATATCTTTTTGAAAACACCGAGGAGCCCGGAGGCGACGAGATGCCGGTATTCATAATCAACTTTGTCCAAGATATTGAAAGCCAGCGGATACCGCAGGTCTCCCGGGTCAAAATAGACGACGTCTTTGACGCGATGAGCGGGCACGTGGTCCAGCAGGTCCGAAGAAGGGTCTCCGTGCGGGTCCAGGAAAGCGACGCCCCGGCCTTCCTCAATGTCCTGGATGGCCATGTTCTTCAGGAACTCCGACTTGCCCATGCCCGTGGAACCGACCACATACATATGGCGCCGGCGGTCATCGGTCCGAATGCCAAAACGCTGTTTCTGATTTCGGAAATTGGTCTCGCCCAGAACCAGAACCTGGTTGTCTTGAGAATCAGTCATTAGACGATGGGGATATTTGTCGGGGCTTCTCCCTTCTTGGCCTCTATGCGGGGCAAGGTCGGCGTGTGAACGCTGATATCCGGGAAATGGAAAACGGTGGCTAGTTCCTCGGTCGTAAGGGTGAACGGTTTTTCAGGAAAAGCCCGGAAGCGAAAGCGCTGATAGAGCCATCTTTTGTTTATGACTGTCCTCTCGGCCTTCCGGCGGCCCCTGAAAACAGTGGGCATGAAAGCCGGCTTGAAGCCGTTAAGCGTCTGGGTGCTGAAAAGCCGGAAAGCCGAAAAAGCGGCGATGGACCGTTCTTTCACAAAACGGTCCTTGGGGGCGGTGTAGATCAGGCGAATGCCGGTCTGGAAGCCGAGCTTGGTGAAACTGCGCTCCATGGCCTTGATGACATCCTGGGTGCCGGGCGAAAGGTCCATGAACTTCTTGCCCTCTTTTTTCTCCTCCTTTTTCTCCTCTTTCTGTTGCCCGCCGCCGAAGATGCTGGAAACGCCGGTCTCAATACCGCTCATCAGCTTGTCCAAGGTGTCATTGCGAGGTTTTTGCGGTTGTTCGGTAAACTTGTCCAAATGCTCCTTGGCCTTCTCAATCCATTTAGCATCGGTGTATCTGAACAGATATTGGACGGCCAGATACTCGCCCAGCTGGAGATGATTGAGGACCTCGGTCAAGGAGGCCAGCGGGTCTATCCGCTTGATGTCCTCTTTGCCGCCGCCTGGTTCGTCAAACTCAACGTAAGTGCGGATGGGAAAGACATCGTCCTTTTCAAGCCCCAGTTCCATCCCGTCCAGTTCATATTCGTCATTGGGCAGGACGGCCGGAAGCTGGGAAACATAATCGGGAACTTGGGACAGCTCGGCCTCGGGATAATGGGCATAGATCTGCGACTGGACGAGCGGCACCCGCGCTTCCAGGGTCCGGACATAGAAATGGATCTCGCCGTTCAGCCCCAGCATCTCAAAAGAGACCCATTCCGAAACCTTGCCGTCAATGTTCCTCCATTTCCACTGAAGCCATTTGTCTATCAATTTTTTGGCCGGCGGCACGAACCCGACCGTATGAAGAGCGGCGAAGACCTGCTCCATGCCTCTGGGGCTTTTGTGGGTGTCGCGGGGTATCTTTATCTCCAGAAGGACCCATTTCAGCTCGCTGATATATTTTCTTTGCGCGTAGTCGGTCAGTGATTCCCAAAAAGCCGCCAATAGGGCCCAAGGCAGCCAGAGCCACCAATAAAAGAACAACAAACCAAAGGTCTTGGCTAAAGCTGAAAAAAGAGTGATTAATAGCTCCAAAACTAACGTTCTTTAATTTCTAATTATTAATTCTTAATTATTAAAGATTAGAAACTAAGAATTTAAAAGGGGTTACCCTCTTAGAGTATACGTCCCGTCGGGATTTTTGACAAACGTCTTTGAGTCCTGAAGGTTAAGGAGGATGGTGTTCTCTTTGACGATACGGGCATTCCTGACCTTGGTCATTAAAGTCGCTTTTGCCATTGGCTTGCTGGAATTGCGGAGTATGTCCACCAACACGTCTTTGACCGTCCCCGGCTTGTAGCCCCAATCGGAAAGAGCGTAGAGACCCCGACCGACCAAGATGAAACGCTCGTCCTTGATAAGCTCATTATGAACGGTCTGGACGTTGGCTTTCTTATTGTTGAAGCCGGCCGTATTGATGAGGCGGGCAATCTCGCCGAAATGCTGGGGCTTCTGGACCTTCTTCAGCACCAGATAGGCCTTGTCGCGGACGCCTTTGGGCCTTATCTCGGACCAGGAGACCAAACCGATCTCGTTAAAGATATTGCGGGCCAGATCTTTGGAAACAGCCATGGCGGTCTTTATCTCCGGTTCGGAAACGGAGTTGCCGACTCGCGTATAGCTGGGCACGTTGGTCTTCTGGGCCAAATAATTGAAATCCTCTTCCGGGATGACCCGGCCTGACTTTTTCAGGACGCCGGCCAGACCGGAAACAGTATTCTTGAATGAGGCAAGGATGGTCTCATTGACCGCCCAGAACGGACGGAACTCATCATTGTCGGAAACCCGTTTCAGGTCTCCGTTCAAGGTAATCAGAAAAACAAGGGAAGCGTTGCCGACCGCATCGGAACCTCCGAACCCATTAAAAAGCTCCTGCTCCGATACGATGCCGCCCTTGGCATTGAGGATGCCGCGAACCGCGTCCAAGTAACGAGCTACCTCGGCATTACCGGAAGCTATTCCCGAGAGCTGGCGCAAAGTGGCCTCTTCTATCTGGCGGACCCTTTCGCGGGTTATCTTGTAAGAAGCGCCGATGGATTCCAGGGTCTCTTTCTTGCCGGTCTTCAAACCAAAGCGCCGGGAGATGATGTCCCGGTTGCGTGACGAAACGTCTTTCAGAAGGTCGACCACTGTTTTCTTTACTGCCTGTGAATTGACGGCTGTCATATTGATGGATGTATTATATATGATACGTGTTTTTAAGTCAAACCTGTGGTCTAATCATGACGCCTATCAGTAAACCACACCAACAGCGGAGAAGCAACAAAGAACGAGGAATACGCGCCCAGGAAAATGCCGACGATAAGAGCTAGAGCGAAGTATTTTATACTCTCCCCGCCGAACAAAAAGATGGCCAACAGCGATATAAGGGTGGTCATGGTCGTATTGATGGAGCGGGTCAGGGTCTGGATAACGCTTTTGTGGACGACCGAGCCGATATCCCCCTTGAACCCGCCTCTTATCACATTCTCGCGGACCCGGTCAAGGATGACCACTGAATCGGAGACGGAATAGCCAAGAATGGTCAGAGCGGCGGCCACGAACACGGCGCTTATCTCAATGCCGTAATATCGGCCCAGGACGGCAAAGACGCCGAGCGGGATGGCGATGTCGTGAACAAGGGCGGCGATAGCCGAAAAGCCCATTGCCCAGGGCGATGTCGTCCGGCCGATCTTCCGAAAAACGAAAGCGATATAAACTATGACTGCCAGAAGGACAATGATGATGGCCGTCACGCTTCTTTGTTTTAGCTCGTTGCCGATGACCGGCCCGACCGAATCAAACCTCTTTTCAACCAAACCGGCTTTTGGAAAAGCGGAATCAAGGGCGGCCAGCGCGGTCTGATGCTGGCCCTCGGTCAGCTCTCGGGTCTTGATGATGATACCTTTTTCCCCGGCTGGATTGACCTCCGCAGCCAGTCCCTGACCGGACAGAGTGGATTGGATATCGGCCGCCGCCGGGCGGGAGGAGAACTCCAGCTCAAGAACGCTGCCGCCGGTGAAATCAACCCCTAGGCGCAAGCCGAAAGCGAACACCAGCCCAAACGAAACAACCGCCAGAACTATGGAGACCCAGAACATAATTTTATAAATGCGTGGCATATGATATTACCTAAACAGCCATTTCTTCTTTTCAAACCAGAGACCGGTAACCAGATAAAGGAATGAACGAGTGACTATGGTCGCCGTGAACAAACTGGTCAATACGCCGATGCCAAGGGTCAAGGCGAACCCTTTGACGATAGAAGTGGTGGCTGAATACAGGACCAACGCGCCGATGAGGGTGGTGACGTGGCTGTCGCGGACTGAGAGCCAAGCGCGGGAGAATCCCTCGTGCATAGCGGCAGTCAAGGTCTTGCCGGCGGCCAGCTCTTCCTTCATGCGGGCAAAGATGAGGATGTTCGCGTCCACGGCCATACCGAGCGACAAGATGAAACCGGCAATGCCGGCCAGGGTCAGAGTGACCGGAATGAATTTGTAGAATGCCAGCACGATAAGCATGTATACTCCAAGAGCCAAGACCGAAAAAATTCCCGGCAAGCGATAGAAAAGTATCATGAACAAGGCCACGAACATCAAGCCGTAGACGCCGGCTTTGAAGCTCTTGATGAGGGATTCCTCACCCAGCGAGGCGCCGATGGTCTGCTGGCTGATAAGGGAAATGGGCACGGGCAAGGCGCCGGAGTTAAGACGCCCGACCAGTGTCTTGGCCTCCTCCGGCGTGAAACTGCCGGTGATGACCGCATCGCCGGTGGTGATGGCGTTCTGGACCGTCGGCACGGAGATGGGCAGACCGTCAAGGTAGATGGCAACCACTTGGCCGACATTGGCCGAGGTTATGTCGCCAAAAAGCTTGGTACCCCGGTCGTTCAATTTAAGCGATATCTCCGGCTGATAGGTCTGGGGATTGAAGACAAGCTGGGCGCTTTGAAGGCCGGAACCGTCCAGCCCCGAGGATTTAAAGCAGGGGTCGGCACTATAGGCGCTGATGAATTGGATGAGCGGGATGATATTGGCCGGAGAGCAGAGAGCGGCGGCAGTGATATCCTTGGCCTCGGCGCCCATCTTTTGTTTTATGAGCTTATCGCCCTCGGATGCGGGCAGTCCGGTCTTGAACTCAAGAAAAGGCGTCTGGCCGATGAGCTCAATGGCCTGATTGACATCTTTAATGCCCGCCAATTCAACAATCAATCGGTCTTGCCCCGAGGTTTGCACGAGGGGCTCGGATACCCCGAAAAGATTGACCCGCCGCTCCACCACGTCGCGCACGCCTTGCAGGGCGTCATCTTTATCTCCTTGGACCTTGGACAGGTCGGCCTGATAGACCAAGTGCGTTCCGCCCAAAAGGTCTAGGCCCAGCCGGAACGGCCGGGAGGATAACTCATAGCCAATGTTTGATTTTTTAAGCCCCTTGTTGACCCATTGCGGAGAAACAAAAATAAAAAGGAGGAGCGAACCGACAATCGTGCAAATAAGAAAAAAATTCCGGCTAGACATATTGTACCTAGTATATCAACTTTGACAGCCGCTTCGCAGCTAAGCCGAAGGCGAGTCAAAGTTGTATTACTAGGTTGTATGAAAGGATTGAAACATAACATGAAAGTAAAGTCAATGAAATTGGTTGCAGGATGCATTCTATCTGCACATCTGAACAACTAATAGCCTCCGTCACTCCTGTATGCAATTAGCACTCACCTATGGCGAGTGCTAATTGTAATTCGGGACGAACAATTTTTATTTAACTACCAATTGGTACTGAAATAAAAATGAGTTTATTCTAGGTTTTCTTTTGACTTAGACGGTTTTTGGGATTGCAGCCATTCTTTGATGAGCATGGTTGCCCGGACGTCATCTTCATTGTAGCGGAGGATTTTTTGCATAACGGCTTGGTCATGTTTTTCAAGCCATTCGTTATACCATAAGACCGATTCGGCTCCGCCGGCCTGCGGGTTGTCCCATTTGTAGCCGAGGTATCCGGCTACGTCTTTGAGGGTGTAAAAATAGATGGGCAGGATGGCACAGTCCACCAGCTTTTGGTTAAGGTCTATGGTGTTCTCTTTGAATTTTTCTATCAGCGCCGCCGGCGCGCCGTAGCGGGAAACCAAACGCTCAAAGACCTGCCGTTCGTAAAAAGCGTAATGATAGATGACGAAATCCTCCAGACCGGCCAGATAATTTAGAAACTTGGTCCATATCTCCGGCTCATGCTCCTTGTCTTTGGTAAGAAAATATTTGTACTCGCCTTGGTTCGCCGGAGCTTTAGCGGAGGCGGCATTGTCTTTGACGCAAAAGCCCAAGAGATAATCAATGTCCCGCAGGGGGTCGGACTCAATGTCAAAATAAACGTCATAACGGACCTCTGGAAAGACCGGCTTGCGATAGACGAGCGGCCGGCCGGAAACAAGCGATTTGGCCTGATTTGAGAATCGGACTATTTTGTCGTATGGCCAGTCCTCCAGATTCTCCTGGAGCCAGTCAGTATCGGCAACGGCTAAGTTTTCAACCGTCTTTATGCCGATGTCATATAATCGTCGCTGGTCGGCCTGGCTGATACGATAGATGAGCGACACGTCGCTGCAGCCTTGGGTCTCGGAAAGACAAAGCGAATACCAAGGCGTGCGTCGACAGCCGGCTTTCAAAAATGGCGCCGGTTTTTCGCCATTGAGTATCTTTTCAATTTGCAACCTCGTCAGATGGAACTGGTCAATGAACTCACTGATGAGAAACGAGCGCTCGTTGCCCTGCGGGTCAATGACATAGGCCTCGGTTGGCCGAACGCCCTGAATGCGTTCCAAAATGAGCGAATAAAAGATAAGCATGAACTTGTACTCGTCGCGCAGGTCCAGCGACTGTTGAACGTCATAGACGACATAATAGTGGTCGCCCAGCCATGATTTGCCCTCGCGTCTTTCAAGCAGGTCTGGCATGCCGACCCAATCTTCGGACATCAGAACGCCGTGGTAGATGTTCTTGCCTTGCTTCATCAGCTCTACCGTGGCCAGGAACGCCTCATCCAGGTCGCGCATCAATTCCGGCCGGACCTGCTCAAACTGCTTGAATCGGACCAGATGCTCGGCGCCTTTAAGCGGTTTGCCTTTGTAGATGTAATCCAAAAGAGGCGGCACTTCCCGCTTTTGGGAAGCATCGACGTAGATGTCGTACCATATCCAATGCGGACACTGGAAGAATTTATAGAAATAATCGCCGTACAGAGGAGTTTTAGAAGTCGCCGGCATATGAAATAGTATATCATAAAAGAAAAGCTCCCGCGGAGAAGCGCTACGCTTCTCCGCGGGTTAGGACGGTTTGATCACATCATTGCGGTTTGACCTCCTTGAGGACCGGATTGATGTAACCGGGATTTTCCGGCGAGCACCACTCGCACCGGTCTACCTGGAAGTATTTTTGCTTCCAGTCGGTCGGGGTCGGGATGCCCACTCCCCGAGACAGTTCCTCGCCGCCTGCTTGATTGAAGCAGTCGATGAAGCCGCACCCGGCGCAGTAGACGTGAACCTTGCCAAACTTCTCCTCCGGCGTAACAGCCAGTTTGGCCAGTTGTTCCGGCGTTGGAGCGAGCCCACCAACGTATTTGGGAAGATTGATACTCCCAAATAGTTTCTTGGCTGCCCGTCTGTCTTTTTCTTCGGTCGTAGGCATTAATTCCTTTCTGGGCTTAAACCCTGTTGCCTAAATAACTCAACGACCTCATGTGCTAGTTCTAAACTATACTTTATAAACTGCTCTCTGTCAACTTTACGGTCAAGTCCATCATCAGGCACTAGAAAAACAATATTTGCCTTATAGCCAGTATCTTTAGCATCTGTATTCTTGGTTATATCCACAGTTACTCGTATTTCTTCATCCTCGTTGTCTATTTCAAACCATCCATCAATACCCCGATATCTATCCAAAGAAGATTCAACAGACGTGTAGAAACGAAGCTGAGCTTCCAAGCTCAATTTTAGCTCTTTAAAAATAATCCGGCGGACCATGTAAGCGAACTCGGGAATTGGTCTGGTGGGATCGAACGGTTGCATCTCTTTCACTAATCTAAAGGCCTGGTCAGGTTCACGGTATTTGAATTCCGGGGAACGTTCGCCTGTAATCTGCTCATATCGGCTTTCGCCGAACAACTCGCGCTCCACAATTTTACCTGTTATTCCAGATTTCTCGTACCTCATAATAAATTATTCAGCGATTATTGTCGGCTCGTCAAGGGTAGAAGCTTGCTTGCGTTTGCTGGCCGGGATAGCAGTATTTCCAGATGCGGCCTGGCCGCTATTTTCAGAAGCTGGAAATGGCGCTACCCGGTAAACTTTTTGGACGTAGATGCAATGCTCGCAGGGGGTTTCAAGGTCGGGCGGAGTGTCGCGGCGAGCGACCATCACCGCCTGTTCAAAAACGTCGCCCACCCAGCTTTTATCTACTTTAACCGATTTTAACTGCTCGATGAATGGCAAAGAATTTTGGAATCCCCCGCCGGATTTATCTACTTGATAGAACACGAAATACGCCTCGGGTTGGGTTTGAAAACCATTGCGATCAAAAAGATATGTGTAAATGTCCATCTGCTTTTGGTAATCGTCGTATATTTTTATTTCCCGCGAACCGGACGATTTGTAATCAACGACCGCCATTGAACCGTCGTCAAACTGCATGACATCGTCCACCGCTCCGTAGAGCATGGCATTGAGATCTTCGTCAAAATAGTTGATGCCGTTTTTCCGAACCTCTCGCCAAACTGACAATTCCGGACCGGGATATAGCTTGGCTTTAAGTCCATGACGGGCCAGTACCGGCGGCAAGGTTCCGGCTCGGCGGTACTTATCAAACTCCTGCTTGACCAGATAATCCACCGCCGCCGAGAGCGTGTAGGGGTAACCGGGCGGACGTTTTATCTTGTGATGAAGGTCAAGCCAAAAACAGCGCGGACATTCCTGAAAAAGCTTGAGCGACGAGCGTGACAGTTTTAGTGTGGAAAACTTTGTAGGCATGGCTATTGAATATCATACTTCTTTTGTTATAAAAGATACAAGGAGTTCTTTAATGACACCGCTGACAATAACCGACAGCAAGAACATGATCGAGAAGGACCTTCAGAAAAAGGGCCTTGCTCCTGACAAGATTGCGGCCATCATGGCCTGCATTCCGGAGGGATACACGAAGCTGGACAAACTGACAGCGGAAGAGGTCAAGATGGAAGACCCTCCTCCGACCAATACGCCGGGCAATATGGCCCTCTGGTTCATTCAGGGTCTTCTGGATATGGGATTGAGGCCTGAAGAGATCCGAGAGGTGGTCATCAGTGGAGGAGAGGAGTCGCCAATACGGGGTTTTTTCAAACGGGATGATGAATTGCTCGGGACTATTCTGGCCCACGAGCGTGAAAAGATCACGGCTTGGAAGGAATCCTGACCGGCCAACCCGCGGCCGGCGAGACGACAGTCGTCTCGCCGGCCGGAATTTTTTATAATTCAAATACCCAGGCAATAATTTTACTTTTAAGCGTTGCTTTTACTCTTTTGTATGCTTCAGTCTCGTAATCATCAATTAATTTAAGTTCTTCGGGAGTAATCTTAATTACTTGGCCAGCAATTGATTCTCCGATTTTAGGAATTGCCGCCGGAAATTTTTCACCTTCAATCACTATTTCCGACAAACCGTAATCATCCAGAGTGTCTTCGGTTCCTGCGGCTACTCGTCCAATGACCTTTTTCTGTACTTCTGGTTCTCGCAATGTGCCATAAACGAACAATTTTTCCATTATTTCTGCGCCATTAGTTTTTGGTGTTCCGATGTGTTGAGAAGGCCGCACTTTTTATATTTTTTGCCGCTACCGCACCAGCATGGGTCGTTGCGCCCCAATTCTTTGTGCTCCTTATGTTCAGGTTCTTGGCGGCCCATCTCCTTTTCCATCGCGCCTTGCTCGTCGCCTATGTTTGCATGGCCTTCGGTCATGTTCCTAAATGGTCCCGATGCCAAAGGCATCGAGGATCCTCGATTTTCTATTCCCGATTGCGGGAATGAAAATCGGGATTGGGGCGCAATTGACGCTTTGAACACGAGGTCAACGACCTGGCCCTTGATGGTCGCTATCAGCTCGGTGAACATGCGTTGGCCTTCCACCTTGTATTCCGCCAACGGGTCGCGCTGACCGAAGGCGCGAAGCGATACCGAACTGCGCAGATAATCCATGGCCGTGAGGTGGTCCACCCAAAGCTCGTCAATGACGCGGAGCAATACCAGTTTTCCAATCATCCGCATCTGCTCCTCGCCAAGCTCTTTTTCGCGAGTGGCATATTTCTCCAATAAATCGCCATGCCCGGGAGCACCCTCCCCATTATTTTGGTCAAGGTTGAACCTTGACCACTCTTCGGCCAGCCAGCCGCGGATGATTTCCTGGGCCTGATTCTCAAGCAATACCCGACGGCGAAGGGAATAAACGGTCTCGCGATGTTTGTTCATTACGTCGTCGTATTCCAGAACGTATTTGCGGATATCAAAGTTGTGGCCTTCAATGCGGGACTGGGCCTGCTGGATGGCCGATGAGACCAAACGATTCTCAATGACGTCATCTTCGCCCACACCAAGGCGCTCCATGATATTTTTCAAACGGTCGCCTCCAAAACGGCGGACGAGCTCGTCCTCGGTGGAAACGAAAAATTGCGAAGAGCCGGGGTCGCCCTGACGGCCGGCCCGGCCGCGGAGCTGGTCATCAATGCGACGGGCCTCGTGGCGTTCGGTGCCGATGACGTGAAGGCCGCCGGCTCGGCGGACCTGCCCCGCCTCTTCTTGAGAGGAGGGGTTCCCGCCGAGAATGATGTCCACGCCTCGGCCAGCGATGTTGGTGGCGATGGTCACTCCGGCCGGATGTCCGGCTTGGGCGATTATCTCGGCCTCTTTCTCATGGTTCTTGGCATTGAGCATTGTGTGCTCTATCCCCTCGCGCTGGAGCATCAGGGAAAGATATTCATTGCGCTCAATGGAAACCGTGCCGACCAGTACCGGCTGGCCTTTTTCATTGCGCTCCTTTATCTCCTGAACGATGGCACGATATTTTCCGGCTTCAGTCTTATAGATACGGTCGGGCGAATCCTGACGGATGAGAGGCTTGTGGGTCGGAATGGTAATGACGTCCAGTTTGTAGACCTTATGGAACTCCTCGGCCGAGGTCTGGGCGGTGCCGGTCATACCGGCCAGTTTCCCGTACAAGCGAAAATAATTCTGGAATGTTATGGTGGCCAGGGTCTTGGTCTCTTTTTCTATCTTGACCTCCTCTTTGGCCTCCACGGCCTGATGCAAGCCCTCCGACCAGCGTCGGCCCGGCATCAGTCGGCCGGTGAACTCGTCCACGATGATGACCTGGCCGTCCTTGACCACATACTGCTGGTCGCGATGGAAAATGGCCTGGGCCTTCAGGGCCTGCTCCAGATGATGGACGTATTTGCCTCCGCCATCGTCGTAAATGTTCTGCATGCCGAGAGCTTTTTCTACTTTTTCAATGCCGGAATCATTGATTGATACATTCCGCTCTTTTATGTCCACTTTGTAATCCTCGCCCTCAATCAAATTAGGCACGATGCGAGCGAAGGTCTGATAAAGCTCACCCGATTCCTCATCCGGCGCGGAAATGATGAGCGGGGTGCGGGCTTCGTCTATCAAAATGGAGTCCACCTCGTCCACGATGGCGAAATTATGAATACGCTGGACCATTCCCGACGTGATGTCTGGGCGTCGGAGTTGCACCATTTGATTGGCGTCATAGGCCATGTTGTCCCGGAGATAATCAAATCCGTACTCGTTATTGGTGCCGTAAGTTATGTCAGCGGCATAGGCATCACGGCGCTGGACCGGACGGAGGAATTCATGGACGACTCGGAAACTGCCTTCGGTATCGCGCTCGGTATCTTCGGCTTTTGTCGTGTGTGAAGAATCATATAGATAGCTGGCATCGTGATTGATACAGCCGACGATCAAGCCGAGTGCGTTGTATATCTGGCCCATCCAAGTCGCGTCGCGTCTGGCCAGATAATCATTGACAGTAACCACATGGACGCCTCCGCCGACTGGCAGAGCGGCCAAGGCATTAAGGTACACTGGCAAGGTAGCAACTAAAGTTTTTCCTTCGCCAGTCCTCATCTGGGCGATCTTGCCTTCGTGCAGGACGATACCACCAATAAGCTGAACGTCGTAATGCCGTTGACCGAGAGTGCGACGCGAGGCCTCGCGGACGACGGCAAATGCCTCCGGCAAAATAGAATCCAGCGACTGGCCGCTAGTAACTAGTTTTTTGAACTCTCCCGTCTTAGCTTTTAGTTCCGTATCCGAAAGTTTCTTGAGCCTGTCCTCAAGAGAATTGATCTTATTGATTATCGGCTGGAGCGACCTCAAATACCGGTCGTTGGCATTACCGAAGATATTAGATAGGAAAGCCATTGTCCGTGTATTTTATCACGGTTCAGGCAAAAAATACAGTTTACTTGCGAGGTTTGCGCGCGCTGTCGGCACGTTTTTCTTTGAACTTTTTGATGAGTTCCTTGAGCTCATCTCTGACGTCGATGATGGCCGAGTGGAGGTCCAAATGGTGAGCTTGGGCGCGCAGGACCTTGCCGCCGAGCTTAACGTTGGCCTCGGCATAAAAAACGTGGCCGGAGCGGTGATGCTTGGATGGTCTGGCTATTTCCACGCGGATATCGGCCAAACCGGGAATATATCTGTCCAGCGAGCCGAGCTTTTCTTCTATGAATTCCCTCAATGCCGGGTTGAGCTCAATGTTTTTTGAAAAAATGTCTATTTTAATGGCCATACAATATTGTAATTACTTTCATGACGGAAAGACAAGCCCCCGCCTTTCAGGCGGGGGCTTGAAAACTACCCGGCAAGACAACATCGCGTTGCTCCGCATTACGGCCACGCCGTATCGCGATGTTGCTCTACCGGGACTATCTCCTCTTCTTTTTCTTGGTTGCTTTTTTCTTTCTCTTTGCCATCCCGTTAGAAATTTAACTGTCCATGATTTTACCGATAATCGGTGGCGGTCAAACCAGTGTACAGATAAAAAGTTTTGTATCCCATTAGTAGAAATTTCTAACGGGATTATTTTAGTTTCAGCTATCGCTCGACCGACGACGCACTGACTAAACTAATTTTAGAACCAAAAAAATATTTTGGAAATAAAGAAAGTGGATAAGTCCAACATTTATCATTTTCCATTTGCCAATAATTTTTATATTTAATTATTCAGACATTGAAAAAATGAATCGATGGTAAACAAATGGAAATTGAAAAATGGTAAATGGTAAATTACTTTGTGATATCGGAACTGGTTTTATAGAAGTTGAGCTCCAGGTCGTTGATGATAAAGATGGAGCTCCAATCGCGGCCCGTTTCTGAAAATGTCTGGGCGGGCATGTGGAGCCAATGCTTCGTTCCGTCGGAGGCGATTCCAGCTCCGCTGGAACCTTCGCCTGGGGGCCAGACAGCATAAACTTTTTGCTCATTGATGTAGCGGACATAGTTGGTTGACAGATATGAATCAAACCGGACCGGTTCCAGCTGAAAGGCCTTGGTCGGGTCCAAGTGCCCATACAAACTGATGACTCCGGGCGCAAGATACCGTTTGTACTTCCCTTCTACTACATAAATATCACTTTCCTCTTTGCGTCTAATGAGCGAACCATCTGGAATGACCGCCGGAACCGGCGGCTCATTTGTATATTCCATGTTCAGTAAAACATCAACTGACGGTTCCGATTGTCCGGCCGAACTTCCATAGGGATGATAATAAGGAATGAGAGTAAATGTTCTTTGAGGAGAAACGATGACTTCGCCATTTGAAATTTCCTGGACTTTTCCCGCATCATCAACGAGCATCACGGAGATAGGGCCGGATGTCCAGCCGACTCGTAAATTCTGACCGGCTTCCGGCGGCAATGAAGAAGCCGATATGAACTTATACCATTCCGCTTGCCACGGCTTTAAGGAAAAACTGTACTGCGAAAGAGGATATCTAAGTATTTGAGCATCTATTGGGCTGACCTTGACATCGGCCAGATCCGGTTGAGCATATCCAAAACGAAGATCGCCGGGAGCATTGAGATAGTTAGCGATGGCCCAATCACCGAACACATCAACGAACCGCTCCTGATATTTGTGGCCAGCCAGCCAAGCATTGATTGAATCAATGCCGGTCAGCCGGTCACGAATGGTATCTTTTAATATGGCCGGGCCGTACCTCCCCACCAGATAATGGCCGAAGAGGGTGACCGGAGCATAATCATTGGTCCGGCCTTTCCATTCCGTTAAACTGTCGACCGGATTGCGCAGAAAATCATTTTTACGGGACTGGAGATCGGAACCCGTGAACGGTGAATTATAACCAGCCAAAGTGACTGAATACTGGGCCCGGAGCTCATCAAGCCAGATATCCTCGGCAACGTTGTGAATAAGTATCTTTTGATTAGCCGAAATGAGATGCTCAAACTCGTGAGCCATAAAGACCGCCGAACGGCCGGCAATCAGCGCGCCGCTGGATACGAAAAACATCTCGCGCTCATTGGAAGGGCGGCCCGGAGCGGACAGATAGAGATTGCTTGTGTCCGTGTAGCCGCCGGTGTTATTCATAAGCTGTTCAAAAAGAATGGTAACATGAGGGTCGTTATCGATACCCGGATTTGGTTCGGAGCCCCAAAAATCAACATTGGCAGGGTATATCGTTGAATCAAAATCTGAAGCCAATTTTGAAACGGCTGACATTAGAGATTGGTTAGCCGTGCCGCCATAACGTTCAAGGACCGCATCCTCAATATAGATATGGGAGTGTTGACCGGCAACGATCAGCGTAGCCGGCACGCTTGTCCGGCTAAAAACATCGTACTGCCTGTCCACAAAAAAATTATGGCGCTCACCTACCGCATCGGCTCTGGCGTAAAATGAATTAAAACCCGGCAGGATGAAAGCCGAGATGATGACCGCGCTAAGTATTGTTTTTTCTTGCTTACTCAATAAAAATATGCTATAATGTTATAATTCAATCCATGCGCAGAATCATACTATTATTCCTTGATATCGGGCTCTTGTACGCCTCCCTCTGGGCCATGCTCGCCATCCGCTATAATGCAGACGCGGCCTACCAATATGATCTTCACTTGGTGCCTTTTACCATCATTTTTGCCATCTGGCTGCTCGTTTTTTACATCGTCAACCTATACGACAGACATACGTTCCGGAACACGTCTTATTTCTTTTCCAATCTTTTCCGGGCCATTATCGCGGCCGGTCTGATCTCGGCGAGCTTTTTCTATCTTATACCATTTTTCGGCATCACGCCAAAAACGAACCTCTTCATCTTTATCGCCGTTTTTTCGGTCCTTGATACGGCTGTCCGGGTCCTTTTCAATCGGGCCACTGAAAAAGGCGTCAAGAAAACGACAATCATCGTCGGTGATACACCGGTAGCCAGAGAAACGGCAGAATTCATCCGTAAGAATCCCCAGCTCGGCTACGAACTAGCGGCTATAGTCAAATCTGACGGCATCCAAGAGTTAAAAAAGGCCATCCGCGAGAAAAACATCAATACCGTCGTCATCAGCCCGGAAGGGTACAAAATGCCGGAACTTATTAATACTTTCTATCAGGCCTTGTCTCGACGCATCACCTTTTATGACCTGTCCTCTTTTTATGAACGCCTAACCGGACGAATCCCGCTGGATACAATAGACCAGGTTTGGTTCCTCCAAAATCTAACCGAAGACAACAAGCGGGGCTACGAAGTGGCCAAACGGGCCGGTGATATTTTCTTTGGCATTATATTCGGCACGATCTCCGCCATTCTTTATCCATTCATCGCGTTGGCAATAGTGTTGACATCGCCCGGGCCAATTTTTTACACCCAGGTCCGACAGGGACATCTGAGCAATCCTTTCAAAATAATAAAGTTCCGGACAATGGTGCCAAACGCCGAGGCGTCCACCGGCCCGGTCTGGGCCGCTTCCGATGACGGCCGCGTCACTCCCCTGGGCCGCTTCCTCCGCCGCACCCGGTTGGATGAACTGCCCCAGTTCTGGAACGTAGTTCGAGGTCATATTTCTCTGGTCGGGCCAAGGGCCGAGCGGCCGGAGTTCCATGAGCTACTTAAAAAAGAAGTCCCCTTTTATGAGGAGCGCTATCTCATCAAGCCGGGCATCACCGGTTGGGCCCAGATAAATTATCCCTACGGCGCTTCGGTCGCCGACGCGACCGAAAAATTGAAATACGACCTCTACTACATCAAGAACCGCTCGTTGGCCTTGGATATCGGAATTATCCTAAAGACCATCCGCACCGCCCTCTCACAAGCCGGTAATTGAAAACCCCGGCGGGGTTTTCAATTACCCCTACCATTTACGGCCCAGGGACTCAACGAACGCTTTTGCTTGAGGTCCAAAATTTGGATCGACCTGCACCGCCATCCGAGCTTGAGCCACCGCCTCGTCAATGCGCCCCAGTTTTGAGTACACGACCGCGAGCGAAGCTCGATATTGGGCATTATTCGGAACTGTTCTTACCAATCCTTCATACACTACAACCAGATGCGGTAAATCATTGCGATCAACATAGACGCTGGCAATGTTCAAGTAATCCTTCTCGCTTAAAGCATATCCTTCCAGAATGGCTTGGTTCATGCTCTCCAGGGCGCTATCAACCTTACCTTCCTGCATCTTGACCACGCCTAAATACCAATGTGACAGCCCGACATTAGGATTCAAGTCAACCGCCTTTTGAAACGCGGCTTCAGCATTGGCGTAATCTTTCTTGTTAATATAGGCCTGACCAATCTCATAGTAAGTGCGAACGAAAGTGGCTGAATATTCCAAGGCCTTTTGGGAATGCTTTAAGGCCTCGTCATTATACGGCGACTTAGGGTCGTTCTTGCCTAGAATAATATTGAGTCGGGAAATATATAGCTCCGGCAGATAGTCCTGATTATTCTCCAAAGCATTCTTTTCTTCCAAAGCGATGGCAATCTTGAACGCATCCATCACTTCCGACGAAGCGATAGAGTGATTGGAACTGTAATCAATAAGATATTGGGCCAAACGATTTCGATATTCATACCGTCCGGGCCCATTAAATGAGGTCGCCTTTTTGAATTTATCCATTGCGCCCCTAAAGTTGTCTTGGGCGGCGGCCACAATGCCCCGCGTCGTGGCGTAATTGGCCGAAGCGGTACGGATGCTTGTTTGATAAACCGACACGCCGGCGCCGACCATCAAAATAGTGCCCAGGATCCAGGCAGAATTAAGTGAAATCCCTTTGGCATGAATTGGCGCAGGTAGAGACCGGTTCTCATATCCCAAGAATGAGATGAAACCGAGGATACTAAAAAATACAAGGAAGTTGGCCGAGGTATCGAATATAAATGCGTTATGTATTATATACGCGATAACCATCGCGATCAGACCAATGGCCGGAATGCGGAGCTTGGGTTTATTTTTGAGTTGCCACAAAGACCTGAATATCACTGTGAAGAGCGCAAGATACGCCAGGAAACCCAGAAGCCCGGTGGTCACCAGCACTTCCACGAACATATTGTGAGCCCGGTCAAACAAGGTTTCAGAACCAGTTCCTTTGAAGAACCGGGGATTGAAATTCTTGGAGAATGGGATATTAAAGTTCTCCGGACCCCAGCCGAGAATGATCTTATCCGGACTTTCTTTCCAGCCCTTTAATCCGGCCTGCCAGGCCCAGATACGAGTTTGGATGGTAGGATCGGAAACAGAAAAACTGGTTACCCGGCGAAGATACGGAGAATTTTGAACGATTGAACTGTTTTTGAACGCCAAACTAAATCCAACGAACAAAATGCCAAGCGTCACAAGACCAACCAACGCCTTCTTGGCCAGTTTAGACCGGGTCTCAAAGAAATATAGAAGGACAAATACGAGAAGACCGACACTGATGCCAAGAATTGAACCGCGAACCGCGGTCATAAATACCGCCAGACCCATCACAAACGCTGAAATAAGGAAAAAATTGCGCTGGCTCTTCACTGAAGCGGTAAGTCCCAATATTAGGGCCAGGAAAAAATTCAAGATCTGGTAGCCGGCAAAAAGGGCCGGATTGCCGATGGTGCCAAAGATACGCGAGCGACCGCCAGAACCAATAAAGAAATCAAGATTGGTCCGTTGGCCGAATCCGTAAAAAGCAGACAAGGCGCCGGCGCCGACGGTGATCTCCAAGAATCTAAACCATTCTTCCTTTGTGCGCAGGACCGAAGTCAGGACAACATAAAAAACGAAATAATGCCAAAAACTATATAATCCGCCCATCCGCTCCAACGTTCCCCAAAAACTCTGGTAAACATTGACGCTGGTAAAGGTGGTAATGGTGTAGGCAAGAGTGAATCCCAGAAAGGCCCAGAAAAATTTATCGCGTCTGGGCCAATATGAACGATCCTTGAAAACCAATACTAGATACAACGCGAACATCACTTCAACTAAACTGCGAAAGATCACTATTTTCCCGAAGTGAAACGGCGAGAGATGCTGGGAAAAGATAACCAACGGCATTAAGGCCGACGCGTATATTAAATATTTCAGGATAGTTTTGATATTCATAATAATGGAATTATACGACAATAAAAAATAAATGGCAATCAGTCCTTAAGCTGGCGGGTATGCCGTAAAATATAGGAAAAAGAGATCAGATGGGAGACCGTGAACCATAAGCTGACCATGATCACTGCGCCCCAGACGCCAAAATGCTTAATAAGATACAGTCCGCCAGGAATGCCGACGCCAAGGGTAACGGTATTGATGAGAATTGAGATTTTGACCTTATCCAGCGCCCGCCACATGGAACCAAGACCGACGCCGATGCCTATGAACGCGCCATAAATGCCGAGCCCGAGAATATATTTGACACCAGGCACAAAGCTCGCCCCGTACAGGATACGGAGCGCAATCGGCGAGACGATGAGCGCGGCGATAGTTAAAGCGGCTGAACAAGCCAGTGAGTACATGGAAACCCTAATAAAATTTTTCCGCAACGCGTTCGGGTCTCCCTCGCGCAAGCGCGGCAACTCAACATTTAAAAGAGTGGAGATCGGTCCCATCAAGCCAAGAACTAAATTAATATAGGCCAGAGAGATCTTAAAATAAGTCACTTCGGTCGTTGAGACATATAACGCCACCATCAGAACGGGCAGAAGATTGAAGAGGGTGGCGATATTTTTGTCCAACGCGATCCAGGCGCTGAAGCTGACGTGTTTCTGTATATGCGCGTCCGGCGAAGGAGTAAAGAGTTCTCTGGCCGAGGGGAACATATGGTGGGTCCGGCGAAGCCGTTCCCAAGCGATGACCGAGACAAAGAGCATAACGACCGCTCCGATGAAGTGACCGCTCATAGCGCCGGCAATCCCCAGACCGCCGGCGACCAGCGAAAGAGCCAGGATGTTGCGAAGGGCTTGATCGGTGAAGATAAGAGCGGTCATTTGTTTTATCTTGCCTACGACTTGATGGGCCAGGACTGAAAAATTTAAAAAAGTATTAGAAATAAATGAAGCAATGACCAGAATACCGGCATACCAACCGATCTGGGGATCATGATAGACCTTAGACGCGAGCGACGGCGCGAGCGCGGCGGCAACTATTGACAACAATCCGATAAAAAAGCTCATCTTGGCCAAGAACATGAACGCGCCCCGGGTCCCAGCATGATCATCCCGAGCATGAGTGCCGCCGACGATGGTGGTTACCGCGTCCCCGACTCCAAAACTGACGACTAAGACAAGAAGGCCGGCCAAGCTGAACGCGATCGCGTACACTCCAAATAATTGGGGCTGGAGCAAGCGAGCGATGATAATACTGCATATGCCCTGGAGTATAGTGGTGCCGAAATTTCCGATTTGGAGGATTGCCAGGTTCTTTATAAACCGATGCTGACGGAAATAATTAAACCGTTCTTGAATATTCATAAGCGAAGTAGATTAAACTAAATACTAACATAAAACCCCTATTGGGAAAGGGATTTTATGTTTACCTGGCCTTAATTGTCTACCGAGAATAATTGGGGACCTGACTTACTGAAGTATAGTTAGCTCCTTTTGGATACCAATTAAATTCTTTGGTATTGATACAGAATACCTTCTTAAAGAAGTTCGCGTCATCAGCAATGGCCTGGGCGCCGGAAGTGTTGACCCAGTGAAGAATCCCCGTATCCTCGCCAGTCACTTGCACGCCATAGACCTTTTGATCATTGGTCTCGCAGTTCCTGTAAAGACCTGAAGCCACCATCTTACCTCTGGTTGTAGCGGTTACATTCTTTACTTTACTAAACCCGCCTAGATGACCATAGAAGTTAAAAATGGCCGGGTTAAGAAATAGCCGCTTATAGCCCCAGATATTGACGATATAGACATCAGGATCGCTTGAGCCAGGAGAACTTACAACATCGCCCTCTTTCAAGTTTAGGTTAGTCAAACTAACGAATCCGCGTTGGCCAGGAGTCATTACACCAATTGTAGTAATCGGTGTGCTTGTCGGAGCAGGAGTAACCGTAATTACTGGAGTTGCCGTCGGAGTTGCTGAAGGCGTTGGAGTGGGAGTAGAGATTGGCACATATCCGCCACCACCACCACCGCTGCCGCCAGTACCAGACGAACATACCGTACTGCTTGTATTTGGCGCAATTACAACAACTTTACCGCTGGCAGTGGTACTTAAAACTAGAACGCTTTTGGCGCCGGAACATGTGACGCCATACCCCCCATCATTGGCCAGCTGATATCCGTTAATGGACGTTAGAGTCAATGATTGGCCCGATGAAATAGTGACTGTGACGGTTGTGGTGCCGTTAGTTGTTACAGAATCGGCATCAGAACTGCCTGCAATTATGTAGTCAGCGCCTGTTAGAGATACTGTGGTGTCTTGGGGGAAAGAAGCATCACCAACCGCGTACACACTTCCAGCGCCACCCAAGAGAAGCATACCGAGCAGAGTAAGACACAGTAATAGAGACCTAATATGTCTAGTTATAATCATGAATGGTACAATTTAGCGTTAGCGGCAAGAAGTGGTACTGATAAGGAAGTGGGCCGTTTGACTGAAAGAACCAGAAGCAACGGCACCGCCCGAGATACGGACATAGACATTTTTGCCATCTTGATCTCTCATTTGGAGACAGGTGCCTTTAAAGGCGCCGCCGAAGTTAATACTGGTGCTAGCAGTAGGATTGCCACTTGAGAATTCAGCGGTATATCTTGCTCCGGTACTGATACTGGCAAGCTGTCCGCCAATTATAAGTTTAGAAGCCGAGGCGTAGTCAGATGCTTCAAAAATCGTTGATATTGAAGCGGCTGTTGATCCAAATGCGGCCACACCGGTAATGTTCTGACTGTTGCCGGTAACCGCTCCGCCTAAGGTGAAGGCGTTGATGGTCAAAGCGCCCGAGCCGGAATTGACGCCTAGGGTATGG
>Ga0155702_108_pt6 | contig 21598 bp, 23 predicted proteins | sample RifCSPlowO2_01_FD_107359 | JGI IMG/M metagenome (GOLD analysis project Ga0155702, IMG submission 107359) | Candidatus Yanofskybacteria bacterium RIFCSPLOWO2_01_FULL_49_17
CCTGGCAATGGTCCTTCTGCTCCTGGCTTTAGGCAGTTACGAATACAACCGCTACTTCAAGGTCTGGGCTAAAGATGCGGAAACAGCCGGCGCTTTCAACCAAAATTATGTTGATATCGCCCAACAGATAAACGCTCTGCCGACATCCGTGCCGAAGTACGTGATAGTCAAAGCGCCGACGGTGACGTTCCGATTGCCGGACCAGGACAAAGAACTGCCGGTCTCGGCCGCAACAGTCATGTTCCTGACCGACACTGTCAGCCAAGAGAAACGGGCCGCCAAACATGTGGTCTATCTGTCGCCGGAACAAGTTTTTGACGCTCGCATCGCTCGCGGAGCCAAGATATTCAGGATAGAATAGCAAGGAAAAATATATAAATGTCCAAATATTTGAATATGAAAGCCGCGATGATAATCGGAGCTGCGACAATGATCGCGGTTTTTAGCGTCTGGCGCGATTCGCCCATTGTGGATGAGATACCTCACATCGGCGCCGGCTACGGCTATATCTTTGAGCAGAGTTACCAGTTCAACCCCGAACATCCGCCTTTGGCCAAAGACCTGGCCGGCATCGGGTTGAAACTGGCCGGGCTGGACCAGACCGCCGCTCATAACGCCTTTGTCTCCCGCTCTGCCGGCGTGAACGACCAATGGAACTTCGGCCGGCAATTGTTGTATGGACTCGGAAATGACGCCGTCCGCCTTATCCGGGCCGCGAAGCTGTCAGTGATGTTCCTTTTCATCATTTCCGCCGCATTGATATTCATTTGGACGCGAAAATTATACGGCGGCAAAGCGGCTCTCATCTCTGTTTACCTTTTTTCCTTCTCGCCGACCGTCATCGCCCATACCCGATTCGTCACGACCGACATCGCTGCCCTGTTCGGAGTTCTGCTCGCTTCCTATTTCTTCCTTAAATATCTGAACCAGCCGTCCAGAAAATACTTCTGGTTTTCGGTCATCGCTTTAGGCATTGCCTTCTTGTGCAAATTCTCAACATTCCTGCTGGTGCCTTTCTTTCTGCTGCTTGCCATGCTCTGGCCTTTCGCCCGCCGACGTCCGATTTGGCCTTATCTCGGCCGGACCGTTCTCATCATCGCCTTGGCGTTCATCGTCGTCGTCGGACCATATTACCAGCTCCACCTTATCAATTACCCGGCCGCCAAACAGAAAACTGATACCGCTTTTCTTCTCGCCAGCTACGGCAACAAGGACCTATCCGGACCGGTGATAGCCGCCGCCGGGGTGCCGGTCTTGCGGCCGTTCGCCGAATATGCCCTGGGTCTGTTGATGGTGAACCAGCGGATAGAAGGCGGTAATCGGATATATTTCCTGGGCAAAGTGGTGAACAAGGGCGGACCCTGGTATTTCCCCATCGTCTACACGCTCAAAGAGCCAATCCCGTTCTTTATTTTGCTGCTAATGGCAATCATGTCGGGCTTAGCTCTCCTGATCCGCGGGCGTTTGGGCTCTTTCCGCCACGCCATCGCCACCCATTTCCCCCAGACGGCAATGTTTTTGTGGCTTCTCATTTATTGGATGTTGAGCATCAGCTCCACCGTCAATATCGGAATCCGGCACATGATACCCGTCTACGGGTTCACCGCCATTTTAGTAGCAGGCCAAATCATCGGCCTAATTGAAAGATCAAAATTAAAAAATCAAAATGACAACTCAAAATTCAAAATGTTCGGGATTCAAAAATTTTACATTTTGATATTTGCGCTTTTAACTTGGTACGCTGTTGAATTTGCATCGATATATCCCTATTATCTTACTTATTTCAATCAATTTGCGGGCGGAGTGTCAGGAGGGCGCGAATATGTCACCGATTCAAACTTGGATTGGGGGCAGGACTTGTGGCGATTGGCCGACTGGGTCAAGGAAAACAACATCAAAAAGATAAGTTTGGATTATTTCGGCTGGGCCGACCAGAGATATTACATCGGCCCGGCGTTCAATTGGATGGTCGGCGGGCAGTATACAAGCAAGGGATCTTTTTTGCGCGACAACCCGCAAGGCGGATATATCGCCGTCTCGGAAACCTTTTATCAGCAATCAATCCATTCAGACGGCTCGTATCTGTGGCTCAAGGATATTCCGCCCCTCACAGTCATTGGCCACTCAATTTTGGTCTGGTATATTTCTCCATAAAAAATAAATCCCCCAGCATTGTGCGGGGGGAAGGGAGCGGCGTTGAGGAAAAACGTCGCCAGGCAAGAGAGACACTCTAGCCGCTCCCTCGACAGTTGGGCTACGCCGTTGGCGTAAGTTCGTCGCTGTCTGAATTTGTCCGACGGGGACACAACCAAGCTTTCCTGTTTCTTCCACTCAACACGTAACAGTGGCCACTGTACGTCGTGTCTAACGGCGTAAGACCGTATTAAGCACGTGGAGCATTCGAAGATCGGGATAAGCCCAGAACCCGTCGGAACTGGAGAGCCCAGAAGAGACCTGCGTCTTGACCCAAAAGGGTTAAGTTTGACGCGAGAACTTCTCAACGGGCTCGCAAAAGCCAATACCTACTAATAACAACTGCTTGCTGCTAACAGAGTTTCTTGTATTCCTAACGGCCTTTTCAGAATATAACTGTGTGTTGCCTGAAATACTGCGTAACTACTGGCTTTTGCGAGCCCGTTTTTCGGGCCCGGCGTTTAAAGAACAGGATATTGATAAGTGTACACCCCTATCGCTAAAAAGTCAAATATGCTTATAAACAGCCAAAATAAGGGGTTTTTACTTATAATAGACCCTGTCGTCAAAACGAAGGTCTAGATATTGATATGGAGTTGGAGCATCAAGCGACTGCTTGAGAAATATCTCCAAAGCATGGAGCTGGACGGCCAGATCGGTGTCAATACTAAACCTAATAGAATAGCCGCTTGCCCCGACCGAAGCGTCGGGGACACTTACATAGGCGGACAATTCAGTGAATGTGCCAGCGGGAATAGTGATGTCTTTGACCTTGATGCCTTGAGCTTCGAGCCCCGCATTTACGGTCTGGGCCGCCGTCAAGAATTTCGGGTCTATAGAATTCTTGCCTGCTCTCATATCATTTACGGTCAAGGTCAAGAAGCCAGACGACTTTGGCGCCGGTCCGATAAGCACTCCGTCATGGTCGTAATATGAACAACTTGCGGTGAGCAAAGCCGAACCAAAGCACCAGATGCCTTCCGGCTGGCGTTCGGACGCTTCAATCATCAGCCCATGAAAAAATTCCTTATTGATATTGAGTTCCTTGATGAACGGGAATCGCGACGAAAGAGCTGATTCCATCCTTGAAGCCGGGAAAAAGAGGATGTTGTTCCCGGACGGCAATCCGAGCCAGCGTTCCGACAACTTATTCTCCACCTCGCTTCTCACTTCATCAGCCCGGACATCAGCCAAACCCTCAATGGATATTTCGTTGATATCAAACCAGCCGGAGAAGAATACCGCGTAACCCAGAGCGACGACCAAAGCCGATACTCCGGCCAGCCAAAGAATGTTCAAAGCCAAAAAACGCCGGTGGCGTTTTTTGGCGAGATTATCCCGATACTTAAATTTTTTGACATCAATGATTTTCATGAGTACTCAAGTGCGCAAGTACTTAAGTACTCGTCCGCTTACGCACTTCTTTGAGTCCGGCCATATATGGCCTCAAAACTTTCGGTATTTCTATGGAACCGTCCTCCCGCTGATAGTTCTCAAAAATAGCGATCGGGAAACGACTGGTGACTATAGCAGTGCCGTTCAAAGTGTGCACGAACTCGGTCTTGCCGCTTTCTTCTCGATATTTGATATTCAACCGGCGGGCCTGGTAATCGGCGCAATTAGAGGTGCTGGTTATCTCACCGTAACCACCTTTTACGTTCGGCCCGCTGGCCTCAGTAGTTCGTTCGCCTTCGCTCGCTCCCATCACCATCCAGCCCTCGACATCATACTTGCGATAAGCCGGCGCGCCCAAATCCTCTGATGCCGTGTCTATCACCCGATACGGCAGTTTTAGGCCGTCTACAATTTCTTTCTCTATCTCCAGCATCTCGCGGTGCAATGCGCCGCTCTCCTCCGGTTTGCAGTAAACGAACATCTCAAGCTTGGTGAACTGGTGGACACGATAGAGTCCCTTTGACGCTTTGCCGTATGTCCCCGCCTCCTTGCGGAAACAATGGGAAATGCCGGCATATTTCAAAGGACCTTTGGACAGGTCTAGAATCTCGTTTGAATGATAACCGCCAAGCGTAATCTCAGCTGTGGCGATCAAGCTTAAATCGCTTTCCTCTATTGGGTAGGTATTTGACTCCGGTCCGCGCGGGGAAAAGCCGACACCATCAAGTATTTCATTCTTTACCAGGTCGGGCGTTTCCATCAGTATAAACCCGTGCTTGGTCAAGATATCCATCCCATATTGAAGCAAGGCCTGATTCAGCCGAACTAGCTCGTTCTTAACAAAGTAAAATTTGGCGCCGGTCGTCTTCACTCCCCGTTCAAAATCAATCACGTCCAAGGCGGTCATCAATTCCTCATGGTCCTTGGGCCGGAACTTGAATTGCGGTATTTTGCCGGCGGTTTCCAAGACCTTATAATCTCTTTCTCCGCCGATAGGAACTTCGGGATGGGTCAGATTGGGCACGCTTCGCAACAGCGGTTTAAATTCCCTGTCGATGTTTTCCAGTTCTCTTCCAAGTTGGGCTATCTCGTTGCCGACGGCCCGCATCTTTGCTATTTCCTCGTCCGGCGGCTTGCCCAGCGACTTTTTATTTCGCTCGGCCCGCAGTTCTTCTATCCGCGCGATATGAGCCCGGCGGTCTCGGTCCAAGGTCAAGAGCCGGTCAATATCTACCTTAGCTCCCCTGACTTTGCAATTCTCCTTTATCAACTCTGCGTGCTCGCGGATGTATTTGATGTCCAGCATGGTTATGAGAATAATTCCTTGTTGGCCAGCACCGCAAATTCATCATAATAAGATTGTATGCTCTGAAAAGTGGTACCGTACTCCTTTCCGCCAAGAATAGCGTCGCAGAAAAATTCTCTGGCTCGGCCCAATTCCAGAAGCCGGCCTCGCCAACGAAGGTCCGATAAAGTCAAATCGAAAAGCTCCAATCCTCTTGTGACAGCAGAGTCAAAATGTTTTTGATCTTTATTAAATGACCGGGCGGCACGATAAACTTCACTGCCGATATTCCCCATCTGCATGGCTAAAGATATTTGCTGCCACTTTCCTTCGGCGAGATCTTTGTGTATAGACATCATTTTACCAATTTATTTACGACTATCATCACTTTATCTTTAATGTCAGGGTCATCAATGCCTCGAGTACGATTACCGAAATTGGCCTTGTAATTTATCATAGAATTAAAACGGACAAAATCATTGCCGGTTTCGTCGGGAAGGATATTGACGCCCCAGACATCCCAATGCTTTGAACCTGCTTCTTCCACAAGAGCCATTTGTTCATCAACGTGCAATTCTCCGCCCACGGCCATTATCCCTTGCTCAATATCCACGGCCGCCTTTACCAAGTCGCCAAATCGTTCTTCGGCGATCTTCTTCAATTCCACTCTTGTTATCGGTTCTTTGATTATTCTAATCCCGTTCATAATGATTGAGTCGGAACTTTTTTAATTTTAATCTGTCATTTTGCATTTTGAGATTTACACTTTTATTTTATTTCGGTCGCATGGTCGGGAATAGCAATACTTCGCGGATGGAATGGGAATCGGTCAACAGCATCAGGAAACGGTCCAGTCCCAAACCCCAGCCGGCGGCGGGCGGCATGCCGTATTCCAGTGCCTCCACGAAATCGTCGTCCATTCTTTGCGCCTCCTCATCGCCCTTGGCCCTTTTCTGCTCTTGTGCGGCAAAACGCTCACGCTGGTCAAGCGGGTCATTCAATTCCGTGAACGCTTTGATGAGTTCAAGACCTCCGGCAAAGAATTGGAAAGTGCTGACAAAATTGGGGTCATCAGGCGTTTTTTTGGCCAGAGGCAAAAGCTCGGTCGGCCAATCAACCACAAACGTCGGTTGGACGAGCGTCGGCCGGATGTTTTTCTTAAATTTTTCATCCGCTTCCTTGGCCTCCGAAGCTTTAGCGAAGGAGGGTTTGTTCATCAAGTCCGCAAATTTTACCCGCTTAAAAGGTCCGTTAAAATCAACTGCTTGTCCTTCGTGCTTGAAATTGCCGTCCGGATATACGGCTTTTACGGCCTCTCGCAAAAGTTTCTCCGTAAAATCCATCAGCCAATCCAGGTCTTTGTAGGCGGCATAGAACTCCAGCCCGAAGAACTCGGGGTTATGGTCCCGGTCCATGCCTTCATTGCGAAAATTAGTGGTGAATTCATAGACCTTTTCAAAACCTCCGACCAGGAGACGCTTCAGGTACAGCTCGGGCGCGATGCGGAGGAACAGGTCAATGTCCAACGCGTGCATATGCGTCTTGAACGGACGGGCCGACGCTCCGCCGTAAAGCGGCTGGAGGACGGGCGTGGAAACTTCCAGAAAATCCCGCGAGTTCAGAAAATCACGCAGGACCCTTATGACAACGGCGCGGGTCTTGAAGATCTGTCTCACATCATCGTTTAGAGTAAGGTCCAGATACCGCTTGCGAAACCTTTCCTCAATGTCGGTCAGACCGTGCCACTTTTCAGGCAAAGGCAGGAGGGCCTTTGAAAGCATTGCGAAGTTCTTGGCCTCAATCGTCCGCTCGTCCTTTTTGGTTTTGAAGAGCGTGCCTTCAACTTCAACAATGTCGCCAATATCAAAAAGCTCTTTGAACTGCGCGAACTTATCGGCGCCCAGGATATCCTCTTTGGCAAAACCCTGGACGCGGGCATCAGCATCTTTGATATCAAAAAATATAGAACCGCCGTGCTCGCGCTTGGCCATGATGCGGCCGGCCAAGATGACCGTCTCGCCGGAGGCAGCCAGCTCCTCAAAACGCTTGACCGCTTCGGCCACAGACATATTTCTCCGGCTCGTGGCCGGATACGGATCAATGCCCGCCTTGCGAAGCTTCTCCAGTTTCTCTATTTTTACCTTCTGTATCTCCTCTAAGGCCATATCTCTTATAGTATCAAATACTTGAAAATAATTAAATGGATAGTAGTATTATAACTAGGAGGTTCTTATGGGAATCTTGATAATCGCGTGGGATATGCTTTTGACCATATCGCTTTCAGTATTCGCACGAATGTATCTGTGAAAAATAAAGGAAGGGCAAAAACAAAAACCATCCCGCTAATGGGATGGTTTTTGTTTTTCAGAACTATTTAATGTCTATAATTTTGTACTCCATTTCTCCCTTGGGAGTGGATACTTTGATAACATCCCCTTTTTTGCGACCGAGGAGGGCTTTGCCAATGGGCGATTCGTTTGAGATGAGACCTTTGGACGGGTCGGACTCGGTCACGCCGACAATGACGAATTTCTTTCTTTTGCCGCTTGATTCCACTTCTACCGTGCAACCGATGCCGACGATGTTGTGCTTCGCACCGCCCTCTTTGATGATCACGGCGCTTTCCAATATCTTGCGTATCCCTTCTATCCGGCCCTCATTCATGGATTGGGCCTCTTTAGCCGCGTCAAACTCGGCATTCTCGGTGAGATCGCCTTGCTCCTTGGCCTCTTTGATGCGCTGGGCTATCTCCGGACGCAAAACGTCGGTCCGATGCTGAAGCTCTTCTTTTAATTTTTCCAGGCCTTCTTTGCTGAAATATTGATTCCCCATTATGACTTGCTGACCGCCTAGGTTAATTATTTATTGTTGAACTATACCACGGGTGAAGTACCACTTCAAGACCTCATGGGCGATGCGACTAGCTTGGCCCTGGTTTGAAGCCGAACCCTCCACCAGCACGGTCATGGCTACTTTAGGGTCATTGGCCGGCGCGAAAACCGTAAACAGGGAATTAATGCTCCGGCCTTTGACCACCTCGGCCGTGCCGGTTTTGGCCGCGGCCGAAACAGGCAAGTCCCGCAGAAGTTTGGCTGTGCCGGAAATGACCGTCTCCTGCATGTCTTTTCTCATTTCGGCCAGATTCGCCTCGCTGAACGGCATTTTGCCGAGAACTTCCGGTTGGATGGACATGATGACATTGCCCTCAACGTCGGTGATGCGGCTAGCCACCTGCGGACGATAGATGGTCCCGCCGTTGGCAATAGCCGAGATATAGCCGTTGAGCCACAATGGCGTGACCAGCAGGTCGCCCTGGCCAATGGAGATATTGTATGTGTCGCCCTGATACCATTGTTTCCCTCGCTCTGACTCTTTCCACTCCGGCGTCGGGATAAATCCTCGTTCCTCACCGACCAAGTCGATCCCCAAGACGCGGTCCGCCAGCATGGACTGCAGATGATGGATTATCTTTTCTATGCCCAGGCCGGCAATCTTGCCGAATCCTCCGCCGACGGAGAAAAAGAACACGTTGCAGGAATCCGCGATCGAGCGCCGCAGGTCAAACAGGCCCAGGTCCGTCCGCCAATTTTTATAGGTATATGAGATCTCCGGATCGAACGGGTTCGGGATGGTGATGCTGACGCAGTCCTGAATGGTTGTTCTGGGCGTTATGATGTTATCTTCCAGGCCCATCAGACCTATCAAGGGCTTGATGGTGGAGCCGGGGTTATAGAGCCCGCTGATGACTCGGTTAAAAAGCGGCTTGGCCGGATTATTAAAAATGGATTTGTATTGCTGCTGGGAAAGTCCTTCAATAAAAGCATTGTTATCAAAGCCGGGAAAGCTGACCATGGCCAGAATTGCTCCACTGGCCGGATCCTGAATGACGGCCGCTCCCCGAGCAAGACCGGCTTCGGCCAGGATATTTTTGGTCTTAAAATACAACTGTCTCTGAAGGTCGGAGTTGATATTTAATACGATGCTATCCCCTGTTCTCGCGTCAATATTAGAGATATCGGCCGCATCCCCGAAAAAAAGACGGCCATGGTCGCCCCGGAGGTATTTTTCATACTGGCTTTCAATGCCCAGCCGGCCGATACTGTCTGTCAGGGCATAATAAGAGTCCCGGCCCATATCTTCTTTGCTGACCTTGCCTATGTAACCGACTACATGGGAAAAAACAGACCCTTCCGGATATTGACGCTCCGCGGTCGGAACAACATAAATACCTGTCGGCGAGACATATTGAATGGCTAAAACCCTATCTTTGGGAATATCATCGTCTATAAAGAAAACATTGGATTGAGATGACCCTTCCAAAATGCGGCTAGCAAGTTCGTCGGAACTGATGCCCAGCGCGCCAGCCGCCGCTGAAAGCTGGATTTGGTCTTTCAGGAGAGATTTTACTTCTTTGGAGACAGCCACCAGATCAAAACTAGGGATATTCTGGACCAGCGGCATGCCGGAAGAATCCATTATCATCCCCCGCGGGGCCGGCACCGAGAAATTGGACGACCGGTTCTGAAGAGCCAAGGAGGCATAAGTGGAATGATCAATGATGCTGAACTTGACGGATGTCCCGACGATGATTGCCAACAAAGCGGCTATGCCCAGAAAAGTAACTTTGAAGACGTGGGCCGGGATCGGCCTTTCCAGGTCCGAGAAATCGCTTCCCGCGTCAAACAATGTCTCCTCGGGAGCCAAAGTGTCGTCTTGAATTGAGACATAATAATCTTTTGCCATATCATATGTAGAATTTCCCGGCCAACGGCATGGCTCTTTGTCCGGGCAAACGCAGTAAAAATACACAGATCACCATACCGATGCCAATGGCCAGAAGGATTGCCGGACTCCTGAAAATGAGGCCCAGCATCTGCCATGAAACTCCAATCCGATAAATATATTTTTCAATTACCAAAAAAACAGCTGATGTCACAGCGAACAACGTGTACCCGACCCCTATGGCCATAAGCGTGTCTGTCAGATAGAGACGCGAGCGACCGATAAATGGGGTGATGTCAAATGAATCGGTCAATACTTGCCAGGTGGCGGCCGCTGCCAGAAAAGACAGGGTGGCCGAACCAAAATCAAAGCCGCGCCACAGTTCCAGCATCAAGGCGACCAAAGAGCCGGTGATGAGCGCCGTGGGCATGTTCCCGTAAACAACGAGCAAAGAAACCAAGAAAACAAAACCGAGCAACGTGCCGTAAATATTAAAAAAGGCGGGCAGGATCATTCCTTCAGCGATGACGACCGCTACGAATAGTAAGGATGCGGTAAGCAATATTCTCATTGTTTCAAAATGTAAACATCGCCGGTCAGATTTGAGGCGGAAGGAGCCACTGAAACCTGTTTGAACAGCTTGGCATTATTGACTTCTACTTTGTCTACCGTGCCGACCACCAGCCCGCCCGGGAACATATCATCTCCGGAAGAAACAAGGGTGTCGCCTTTCTTGACATCGTCTGTCTGGACGACCAGCTCCATGGCCATGCCCCGGTCCAGCATTCCTTTTGCTATCCCCTTAGCTATCCCGCCCAGAACAGTGACGGTGACCTTAAATGACGGGTCGGAAACAAGGGTTACTTTTGCAGAACTTGCAAATACGGTCCTGACCATCCCGAGGAGGATATTGTTTTCAGTAATGACAATGTCGCCGTCAGCGACATTGTCATTACTGCCTTTGTTGAGCAGGGCCGTGTAGCCGTCAGGTGACAAACTAATATCAAAAATACCGCCCGGAATTACATCCGTATTCGAACGATTAGCTATCCCGAGGGCAATTTTTAATTGCCTGTTCTCATTTTCAAGCTGACGTACGGAGGCCTTCAGCGCTATTCCCTCCTCCAGTTTGTTTTTTAATTCCTCATTTTCCCTGGAAAGTTCACGCCATCTGATGAATGAAGAAAAAAATACGTCAAGCCGTCCCGCCTGGCTGAAAATAGCCGCGCCCCACTCATTCCCCAGAGCTGCGCGCAAAGGAGGTCTATCCAGCCAAAAAGCGCTAAGCAAAACGAGTGTCAAAACAACAGCAAGCAATATTAAAATAAATCTTGAATTCCTGTTCTGCATAGTTTCAAACGATTAAAGAAAGCTTTCGGTCTGGGTCGCGAGAAGGACCGGCCTAAGCTCATCTATGTTCTCGATCACGAACCCGCAGCCCCGAACTACGGCAGTGAGGGGGTCATCCACTATCTTAACCGATAATTTGGTCTCGTGCATGATAAGGTCCGGCAGGCCGCGCAACAGCGCACCGCCGCCGGCCAGATATATCTGGCGGTTGACCAAGTCCGCTGTCAGTTCGGGCGGGGTCTCCTCAATGGTGCTTCTGATGGCGGCGACAATGCTTCGGACCGATCTTTGCATGGCGCCCCGTATCTCGTTTGATGTGACCAGCACCTCTTTGGGCAGACCCGAGACAAGGTCCCGGCCGCGAATGCGGCCTTCCAGCTCCTCCTCCATGAAATAAGCCGAGCTCAGGTGTATCTTGAGGTTTTCGGCTGTGGCTTCGCCGATGAGGAGGTTTCTCTCTTGGCGCATGTAGCGGAGGATGTCGTCGGTCAGTTTGTCCCCGGCCACCCGCAAAGAGCGCCAAGCGATGACGCCGCCCATGGAAATGACCGCTACCTCGGTCGTGCCGCCGCCGATGTCCACGATGACATTAGCCACCGCTTCCTGGACCGGCAAATGGGAGCCGATGGCGGCCGCCATCGGCTCCTCTATCAGATAGACCTCCCGCGCTCCGGCGCTGTAGGTGGCATCCTCAACGGCCCGTTTTTCCACTTCGGTCACGCCTGATGGCACGCCGATGACCACCCGCGGTCTGGGCAACAAGGAAAAGCTCTCCTGGTGGACCTTGTCAATGAAATACTTGAGCATCTGCTCGGTCACTTCAAAATCGGATACGACCCCGTTCACGAGCGGGCGGGTGACCGAGATATACCCGGGCGTCCGGCCGACCATGGTCCGGGCCTGGGTGCCGATGGCCAATATCTTGCCCGTTTTCTGATTGACGGCGACGATGGACGGCTCGTTGATGACGATGCCTTTGCCGGCCACGTAAACAAGAGTGTTGGCCGTGCCCAGGTCAACGCCGATGTCTTTGGACCAAAAACTGAAAAGCTTGTTCAGCATGATGATACCTTAGGGTATCAAAACATCCGTGCACAAACAAGCCAATATCGTCCCTAAATCTCTCTCCTCTAATTCGTGCGAATTAGAGGAGAGAGAAAGAGAGATTGACAGATTATTTAAATAAACTTATACTATTTCCCGACTTCGTCTAGGCGCCGATCGTCTGGCTTTGGCAGCCAATCTGCCACTGAACCCGAAGTCACGAGGGTAGCTCTGTGAAAATCATGAAACCGGACGTATGGAATTTGCCTTATTACGTGTCAATTCTGTTCGCAGTACCCGTGCTCGCCACGGGCATGCTTATGGATTCTCCGGACCAGAATGGCCAGCTCGTTGTTAGCCACAACAAGCACATGATAATCTTTGTCGGATTAGTAATGTACACGATGGCTCTCGGTCTGTGCGCCGGTATCGGGATATTCGGATGGCGCCGTGAGCGTGACCTGCTCAGACAATTCCTCGAAAAGTTCGCCGACTCCGCTTTCGGCGATGACAACCTGGTCACTGACGAGCTTAGTCGCAGAGCTATATCCGTTCAAGAGGTCTCGTTGAGGAACATCGAGTTCTTGAGGAAGGGGCTTGATGGAGTAGGAAGCTCTGTGGACCTGTATGATGACGAAGCCATCATACAGGAGGGACAAGAAACAACGGACAAACTAGGGAACGCCTTCAAGAAGGCACAAAGGCACTGGTACGATGCCTACGACCTGGCCAAGGTGGTTCAAGGTCTATCAATCGTTGCGCATCATGCGCTTGGCCCTCGTGACTGGAAGGCGTACATTCGCCAAAAGTAGCTTCTGACCCGCGACGCGACACAACAATAAGTGCCGCGGCAATCGCGGGTCTTATTGTTTTAAAAAACTCAATTCCGCCAATTTATATTCAAATCTTCTAGTTTCATATAAAAAAACCGAATCCCAAATCCAATTAGCACTCTCACTATGAGAGTGCTAATTGGATTTGGGAGAACAGCAATTTTATTTAGCTTGTAATTGTAGTAATAAATGGGATAGTGAAGTAAATAAGATAAATAGAATTTGCTTATTTTATTATGCCAATAAGACGCAATATTACTGAAAGAATAGCGCCGAATATTCCCCCGACAAAGGGTCTTGGTGCGGGGGTTGTATCGATTGGTTCCGACTCCGGTTCGGGAGTGGCTGTTTTTTTAGCAATAGGAGACAGTTTGGGAGTCGGCGTGAACTTAGGTCCGCCGGCTGGCGGATTGGTCTGAACAGCAGAAAGGGCTTGGGCCGAAAGAGGGTTGGCGGAGGGAGAGGGAGAGACCAAAACGGAAGGACGCGGACTTGACGTTGCGGCTGTCGCCGCGGGAGTGACTGTAGGACTTACGGAAGGCGCGACTGTAGTCCCCGAACCGCTCGGCGAGGTGGTCGGAGTGATTGTAGGGCTCGGGGTGGGCGTCGGAGTTTGCTCCGGAGTTGGAGTTTCAGTAGGTGTCGGTGTTGAGGTTGGGCTGGGAGTAGGCGTGGCTGTTTCTGTCGGCGTTGGAGTCGGGGTCGGCGTTGGAGTAGAACCGCCAGTATAGGTAACAGTAAGGCCAAGATAGTCGTGGCTGGTGGTGGCGCTGGTGGCGACGGTATCGCGATAAGCGAGAAATCTCACTTTCAATCCATTGACCGCGGCCGGAGTGGAAATAATAGATGTGATGTCTTTGGCTTCCGTTACGTCCGTCGCCGTTGTGTCTGGTAATAATAGCGATACGTCCTGCCAGAAACTTCCGTCCCATACTTCAAGTTTGGCCGCAGCCAGAATCGCGTTCCGCCGATATTCATGGGTGACGACGACCGAAGAAACAGCTGAATCTACCGGAATATCTGGAGTAAAAACCAATTCAATATACTTGTTTTCATTATAGAGGCCAGTGCCCGGCCAGGCGGCATTGGTGGCCATCCTTTTATCATCGCTGATGGAATACTTGAAAATATCCCCACTTGACGAAGTGGTCATCGCTGTCGGCGAGTCGCCGGTGGCGTCAGTCCCGGACACCGGCACGAACATGCCGGTGTCCGCTTGGGAGAAATAGGAAACTGAAATACCGCTCAAGACCAGACCAATAATGATGACAAACCTGATCGTCCTCATTTTTATAAAAATAATTTGGCCAGTTCCGGAACTTCAACGAGCCGTGAGTCCTTTTCAGAACGTCTCTTGATCTCAATCTTGTCGCCGGTCTTTTCGCTGACCACCAGCCGCCAAGGACAGCCGATGAGGTCCGCGTCGGCGAATTTCTCGCCGGCGGTCTTGTCATCCCTGTCATCATATAAAACTTCAATTCCTTGCCTGGTAAGCTCTTGATAGACCTCCTCGGCCTGCTCATTCCGGCTCAAAGACATCAGGTGGACTTTGAACGGTGCGATGCTCTCCGGCCAAATGATGCCTCTGTCGTCATGAGAAACTTCTACGACCGTGCCCATCAGCCGGCCGAGGCCAATTCCATAAGAGGCCATGATGACCGGTTTGGAATCTCCTTTCTCGTCCGTAAACTTCAAACCGAGCGGCTCGGAGAATTTAGTGCCCAACTTGAAGATATTGCCTACTTCAATTGACGTTCTTTCCGCTAATGACTTTTTATCCCAGCCCAGCTCGGCCAGCACCTCGTCCGTATAAACCTCTTTGTTCACCGCCCGGCCCGCGCTTTTGTTCAGATAAATGATGTCCTCGCCGATATCAGCTTCAACCTGAAACTCATCGGAAAATTTTGAGAACGAACCGCCGGAAGCAAAAGTGCGGATGGTTTTCAACCCCATGCGTTCAAATACGCGTCCGTACGCAGACGCGACTTTTTCATAATATTGGTCCAGATCTTCCTGGCTGGCATGAAAACTATACAGGTCTTTCATCAAAAACTCGCGCCCGCGCAAAAGGCCGGACTTGGCTCTTGGCTCATTTCGGAACTTGGTCTGTATCTGGTAGACGGCCCTGGGCAGGTCTTTGTAGGAATTGATGTAGTGACGGGCGGCGGCGGCTAACGGTTCCTCGTGAGTGAATCCCAATCCGTACTCCTTATCGGCTGCGTCCTTGAATTGGTACATCACGTCTTTGGCCGATTGCCAGCGGCCGGTGGCGGACCAGACGTCCTTGTTCTGGAATACGGACATTTGGAGCTCTTGTCCGCCGATGGCGTTCATCTCTTCGCGGATGATATTGTTGATTTTTTCCATCACCCGGAACCCAAGCGGCATATATTCATACACGCCGGCCATCACTTTGGAAACGAATCCCCCACGGATGAGAAGTTTGGCATTGACGGCTGTCTCATCAGCCGGCGCTTCTTTTATAGTTTTGGTAAATAGTTGAGATATCTTCACTTTATTTAAAAATTATCATCCCTTCGGGAGATCTCCCATAGGGAGAGAAATTAGTAATTAATAATTGCCAGTTTTTCATTTCATGAAAAACTTGCTGATATCTTTGTAGGTTACATAGACCATCAATAGAACGAGCAGATAAAAACCGAGCATATTAAGCAGACCTTCCACTTTTTTCGGCACCGGCGAACCCTTGGCTTTCTCTATGCCTAGAAGCAGTACCCGGCCGCCATCCAGGGCCGGGAACGGGATAATGTTCAGGACGGCCAGATTGACCGAGATTATCGCCACGAACTGGAGCAAAAAATTGAATCCGACCCGGGCCGCCTGGCCGGTCAGCGAAGCGATGCCGACGGGGCCGGAAACCTCCGCTATCAATGTACCATTTATGATCAATGTCTTCAAAAGCTGATAGTAGCCGATGGCCGTGTTGACGGTCAGGGAATAGGCATCAGCCACGCCCCGCCAGACGGCCTCATACCACGGATACGCCACCACGCCGGTCAGGACCAGGGAAATACCCAGCGCGCCTTGGCCGGCCGGCGGATCGCTCCGAGGAGTGATGGTCTTCATTGAAGTTTGGCCGCCTCGCAATATTTTCAAAACCATCGGCCGGTCCAGATTATCCCTAACGGTTGTCTGGAAATCATCCAGAGAATGATAATCCTCTATCGCGTCAAGAGGTTCAAGTCCGGCCGCGGCGGCCGGACTGCCTTCGGACACGCTCACTATCTGTACCTTGATATCTTCAGCCCGGGATTCTTCCCCCGTCTGAAGCCCAATGCGCATTCCGGAAAAATTAAGGACCATCAGCAGGACTGCGGCAAACAAAAGGTTCATGCCCACGCCCGCTATAAGGACCAGAAAACGATGCCCGTATGAGGCCGAGGTGAAACTTCTTGGCCCGCGGATATCGCCATCCTCGCCCATTATCTTCACGAAACCGCCGAAAGGTATCCAGTTTATGGAATATGTCGTCTCGTCTTTTTTCCATCCAACCAGGCGCGGCGGGAAACCGAATCCGAACTCCTCCACTTTCATCCCCGCTCTTTTGGCAAACAAAAAATGCCCAAATTCATGGACAAGGACCAACACGCCAATTACTAGAATAAATATAATAGCCGTCAGCATTAAACTATCATAACAAATGTTCACGCCATCCTTCTGCATCCACCCTGATGGCATTTAGCTGTTCAGTGGTCATCCCTTCGGGACAAGGCAAAGGTTGTGCTTGCATGTGGAACTCCTTACTTAAAAATAACACATTCAATAAAAATGTCTAGCCAGACATTAGTTCCTGCTCTTTTTTCTTGGAGAGTTCGTCCAGTTTTTTGTGGAGGCCGTCAATCAGTTTTTGAAGCTCCTCTTTGGCCTTGAACAGGTCGTCCTCGCGGGCGGTCTTTTCTTTGACAGCGTGATTGACCTTTTTGACGATATCCTCGCGGATGTTGCGAATACGGATGCGGGCCTCCTCCATTTTTTGATGGAGGACCTTGATGAACTCTTTTCGGCGCTCCTCGGTCAAGGCCGGAATGGTCAGACGGACGGCCTTGCCGTCATTGGTCGGATTGAGGCCGAGCGACGACTCGCGGATGCCTTTTTCAATTGACGCAAGCGCGCCAGAATCCCACGGCTGGATGACTAGTGTCCGCGGTTCGGGCACGGTGATGCTCGCCACTTCCTTGATCGTCACCCTTGAACCTATGTATTCCACCGGCAAGTCCTGGACCATTGACGGATTGGCGCGCCCGGTCCGGATGGCCGCCGCCTCATTTTTGGCAAACTCCAGCGCATTATCAAAATCTTTCTTTTTTGCACTAATCAGGTCTTTGTACATAAGGCCTATTTTAGAGGTTTATGAGGGTATTTTCAAGCAGGAGACGGTGGTTGTACTGGGGCTGGGAGATGTAGTAATTGAGATCAAGGAGGCCGGACAGGATGCGAGCTGCATCCTTTGGACCGCCTAACGTTTCTCGTTGGCTGTAAGCCCAATGGAGCCAGAGCGGGACGTATTGGCCGTACTGCTCGTTTTCGTAAATAGTTTTGGCGTACTGCATCCGCTCGCTAAGCGGTTTCTTAAGGAGCGACGCGAAATCGCCTATCGCCTTTTTCAACGCCTTTAAATTATCCGGCTCGCTCATTTGTATCGCCCAGCCCAGCCGTCCTCCGGCCATGCCCGCGACCAGCTCGCGGTCTGTCCTGGCCAGGTCATACTTGGCCAGGCACCGCTCCATGTCTTTTTGAGAGTAGGGCTGGAAATGGATGTGCTGGCACCTGGAACCGATGGTCTGGGGCAGAAGCTCGGGCTGGCTGGTCACCAAGACAAAGACGACCATCGGATTGGGTTCCTCAAGCGCTTTTAGCATGGCGTTCGCGGCCGCCTCCTGCATTCGGTGAGCGTCGTCAATGATGACGAAGCGGTACGGGCCCTGAAAGGCCTTGAGCGACAAAAAACGTTTAAGGTCGCGCACATCATCTATATATATCCAGGTCTCTCCCTCGGCCAAGCGTGGGGCCAGCTCGCAAAGGTCCGGGTCGTGCAAGGCAAAGCGGGCCATCCGATTAGCTATCGTAAAAAGGTCGCGGGCGAACATCTTTTTCCCTATCATTTCCGGCCCAGAAAAGATGTAAGCATGGGCCAGTCCGCCGGCTGGCGGACTGGCCCGCGCGAGATTCTCAAAAAACTTCTTTTGCTGTTCAAAACCGTTTATGGTCCACATAAGTTTAATTTCTAAATCCTAATTTCTAATCTCTAAATAATCTCAAGTGTCTAATCTCAAAACTTTTGAATTTTTGTGTTTTGAATTTGTTTAGAGATTAGGGTTTAGAACTTAGAGATTATGATAGCAGGGTATTTGCTATTATGTTGGCTGCTTCAGGTTTGGCGAATTGTTTGATGCTTTGACTGACTTGCTGGTATTTAGCCGGCTGGAGGAGCTCCTCGATCTGGTTGATAAGGATGTGGGATGTGAGGTTGGATTCCTCGATCATCACTGCTCCGAACTTTTGGAACTCGGCGGCATTATATACCTGGTCTCCGCGGCTGGCCTGAGTGGAAAGCGGTATGATTATAGCCGGCGTGCCCAAGGCGGCAAGTTCAAAAATGGCCGAGGAGCCGCCGCGGCTGATGACCACATCAGCCGCGGCGTAGGCCATGGCCATCTGCTCGGCAGTCAAAAAAGGATACAACCGGTAATTATCTTTAATGACCGCTCCGTATGACGCTTCGCCCTCCTTCTCTGTCTTCTCAACCACGCTTTGCACGTCAGCCAATTGAGATTGGCCGCACTGGTGGATGACTTGAAACTGCTGGACCAGCTGAACAAGCGACTCTAGAATGGCCTCATTGATGTGCTTTGAGCCCAAACTGCCACCGGCGACAAAAATCGTTTTTTTATCAGCCCGTAAATTAAACGACTGCAGGGCTGCATCGTGATTCCCATTGAGCAATGCCGGACGGACCGGGTTGCCTACAAGTTTGGTTTTGCCCTCTTTGAAAAATTTAGCCGTGCTTTCAAAAGAAATGAAGACCATTTTGGCCAGCTTGCCGATAATACTGTTGGCCGCGCCGGGAGTTGAATCCGACTCGTGGGTGTATATAGGTATGAAATACAGTTTGGCGGCCAAGGCCGGAGGAAACGAGACATATCCGCCTTTGCAAAATACCATGTCCGGCATATAGAACCAAAGCCACCATAAAGATTGAACGAACCCTATCAAGGTCTTGAAAGGGTCAAGAATGTTCCAGAAACTGAAATACCGGCGCATCTTGCCGGCCAATATTGAATGGTACGGTATGCCTGCCCCCGCGATGGCTTGGCCCATGAATGGCCCCTCGCCCAGAGCGACAAGGTCCACTGATGGGTCCAGTTGCTTTAGCGCTTCGGCCACAGCCACCAACGGAAAAACATGCCCGCCGGTGCCGCCGCCAACTAGTAAAATACGTTTCAAACAGTATTTGGTATTTAGTATTTGGTATTTAGTATATTTAATACTTAATACTAGATACTAACTCCCTCTTTCTTCAGTAATTCTACCTTCTTTTTAACGCCAAAAGCAAACCCACCGATAGAGCCATTGGAACGGATAACTCTATGGCAAGGAACCGGAGCAAAAGCCCGCCCGCCTAAGTTTTGCGGAGCAAAAATTGGGCGGGGATTCTTGTTGAGCGCATTGCCGACCGCCCGGCTGGCTCGGGGGCTTCCGACAGCTCGCGCCACTTCGGCATATGTCATCGTTTTACCCTTGGGTATCTTGCGAACCATGTCGTATACCTTTTGTTGGAATGGAGTGACCGTCATGACTTGTCGGGCATCGGTTTGACCTGGCCGCGCGGGACCTTGCGGCGGATGTGGCTGAATATCTTCAACTGCATCGCCCCGCCGAAGACCGCGAAGATGCCTCCGGCCACGAAAACAAAATTGAACCCGAACTTCTCGGCCAGGACGCCGCCGATGGCGGCCGCGGCCGCGCCGGCAATGCCGATCGAGATGGAATCCAGAGACCATTCAAAGCTCTCCTGGAACTTGTCCAGATGGCGGGAAAATATGGCGTACCAAGGCGGGACCACGAATCCGATGCCGGTCCCATAGATGGCCGCGATGAGATAAAGATGAAGTGTCTCGGAAGCCATCAAATACATGAAGGGAACTAGAGCGATAAGCGTGCTTCCGAATATTAATGACACAAAATCGTCATATTCGCCGTGATTTTTGTCCAGTATTTTTGAAACTGGCAGTTCAACAATGACTTTCATTATCTGGACGATTGCCGCCGCGAAACCGACAGTGGCAATAGTGCCGCCGGCTATCTGTCTGGTTATGAAAACGGCTAATATCGGCGCAAAGACGCTGAAACCGGCGTTCACGAAAAAGTCGCCGATGACCAGATAACGGATAACCGAATTAACCTTCATGAGCTTATAGCTTATAGGAAATAGCTTATAGTTATTGTACTAACAAAAAAAGAATCGGCCAAGTAGCCGATTCTAATCTCTTGCTAACTTCCTATAAGCTATAAGCTATAAGCTATAAGATGGGAACACCCCAACCTGACGCATCATCATCCCCAGTAATGCCGATATCCTGTGAAAATCTGTGCAGAAGGTCGCGCGTCGCGGCGGCCGGATCCTCCGATTCAACTTGCCACATTTTGGCAATAAATCCGGATATATGCGGAGCGGACATAGATGTCCCGGACAGGACGGAATAACCTCCGCCGGGCCAGGTTGATTCCACGCTCACACCCGGAGCGGCAAATTCCATGTCGCGTGATTCCTTGAGATAGGGAACCGACAATGAGTTATTTCCTCGAGCGCTCCAATCCGGGATGGCCACTGAAGAATCGATGGCGCCGACGCTTATCGCTTTGACCAGAGAGGCCGGAAAATCAATACTGTCTTGATATGGCCCGTCGTTGCCAGCCGCCGCTACGACGATCACGCCTTTGCCGACCGCATACGAGACCGCATCTGCTATGAAAGGTATCTCCGCGTCAGAGCCCAAGCTTAGATTGATGACCTGGGCGCCGCTGTCAGCCGCGTCGCGAAGTCCGGCCGCGATATCATCGGCATAGCAGCTGCCGTTGTTCCCGCAAACCTTATAGGCCAAGACGCTGGTTTGAGGAGCCATGCCGTATATACCTTTACCCAGACCGCCATCGGCGGCGATTATGCCGGCGACATGAGTTCCGTGGCCGTTCCTGTCATCGCATTTCCCGTCTATCAGAGGCGATGATGCGGAGCTGAAATCTTTGCAACTTGATACCCTGTTTTTCAGGTCGGGGTGGGCTTTGTCTATACCGGTATCTAAAATAGCGACTTTTATATTTTCCCCGCCGGAGGTCTTGGTCAGGGCGCTGTCGTCATATATCATCCGGACGCCCCAAGGAATCTGGCTGGTCGGGCCCTTTGACGGTTTTGGTGTCCGGCTCGGACCGGACAGTTGGGCCGGCTCGAGCAAGATGGTCAGTTTTCTGACGGGCTCAACCTCAAGACCGAACATTTTGGCCAATTTCAACTGGAAATCAGACAGGTCAGCGGTAAAACCGCCATCAAAATGGCGGCGGGCGTTAAAGGACTTGGCCCAGAGCTGGGAGGTTGACTTGATGAAATAGCGGTTATCGGACGAGGATGCTTGAGCGGCTTGGGAGTTGGATGCGGTCAGTAAAAAGACAGAAATAATGCCAATATATAAGGCCTTTTTGATATTCATTGTTTGTTTATCTAGTATAGCATACCCGAGGCAACCAAACAATCCACAGC
>Ga0155702_106_pt2 | contig 20844 bp, 23 predicted proteins | sample RifCSPlowO2_01_FD_107359 | JGI IMG/M metagenome (GOLD analysis project Ga0155702, IMG submission 107359) | Candidatus Yanofskybacteria bacterium RIFCSPLOWO2_01_FULL_49_17
ACCGTCAAGTAGGTCCACGACGGTGAAAACAAAAGGCCCCGAGTCATTCGACTCGGGGCCTCATTCTTTTTATAATTTTATTTATATTTCCAGAATGGGATGGCTGCGGCGAAAAGAACTGTGGCGGTGGCGGCCGACACCACGCAGTAGATACAGACGGCGTTGAGGACGAACAGCTGGAGATAGACCAGAACAACCGAAACAGCCAAGCTCAACGCCGCCAAACCGGCGATCCAAGGCAGAACGCGGACATCTTTTTTATCCAGATACCAAAGAAGCAAAAAACCGATGACCGCGTAGCCGACCAGACCTATCAGAGATATTGGCAGACCATACATGGTGGAAAAACGGCTGGTCAGCACGGTTTCACAGCCGGCGATGGTGCAGGGCGGAATAACCTGCTGATAGTGGCTCACGGTCAAATATAAAGAATCAGCGAAACCGACCAGAACGGCCGCCAGCGCCGTAAACACCACCCATTTACTGGGTAGCCGCGGAGTTAACAAGTTGTTTGAACTGTTCATAGCTGGTTATGGTTATGCTTTTGCCGTTAAGGAAGAAGGTCGGCGTGGAGTTGACGCCGGCGGCCCGGCCGCCGGTCAGTTCGCGGGCCACTCTGTCCTTGACCTGGTCCGAGGCGACATCCTTTCTGAAGCGAGCCATATCAAGGCCGAGCGTCTGGGCATACCCTTCAAAGATGGCGACGGCGTTTGAGGCGTTGGACCATGCGTTCTGGCCCTGATAGATGAGGTCATGCATCTCCCAGAACTTTCCCTGCAAAGCGGCCGCCTCGGCCGCGTAGTGGGCCGGATTGGCATTGGCGTGCTGGGGCAGGGGGAAATTCCTGAAAATGAATTTTACCTGGTCAGATTCGGACAGAAGTTTCTGGATGAGCGGTTTGTATTGATAGCAGGCCGGGCATTGATAATCGCCATACTCAACAAGAATTGCCTTGCCCGCGGGGTTCCCGCGGATATGGTCGGCGGCCGAAATCGGCTCGGTCAAGGTCAGGACATTCGGGTCCGTGCCGCTCATTTTGAATATGCCGAAGATAACTATCGCCAAGACAACGACGGCAATGCCCCAGATGATAAGGGATTCCTTTTTCATCTGATTATTATACTACAATTATTTTGAAATCACAATTTATTCTTTTCTAGTTCCAGACAGACAGAATTGATGCAATATCTCTTCCCGCCTCTTTCAGACGGCCCGTCGCTAAAAACATGACCAAGATGCGCTCCGCAATTTTTGCATCGGACCTCGGTCCGGACCATCCCATGCGACAGGTCTTGTCTTAACTCAACATGCTCCAGATTGGCCGGCTCGGAAAAACTTGGCCAGCCGGTATCGGAATCAAACTTTGCATCCGACGAGAAAAGCTCTGTGCCGCAGATAGCGCATTTGTACATGCCTTTAGCGTGCTCATTAACGTACTGGCCGGTGAATGGCGCTTCGGTCCCACCCTTGCGGGCGACCTGGTACAACTCTTCCGGAAGCTCACTATCTGGTTTTATGCCATTTTTATCCATTTTATTTTAAGTTATTTTTTAACAATTTTTGGAACTCTTTTTGGACTTTTTCAATTTTCGACGTGATGACCACCTGCGAGTACGGCAGGTCCGGATGATTCCGGTAGTAGTTTTGGTGATATTCCTCGGCCGGGAAGAACTTGCCAAGCTCTTTAACTTCAGTTACGACTTTAATGCCTTGATTTTTAAGTTCGCCGATGTACTTCTTGGACCGTTCTCTCTGCTCCGGCGTCGTCCAGAGGATTATGGAACGATAACGTGTTCCAACATCAGCGCCCTGCCGGTTGAGCGTCGTCGGATCATGGCTGGCGAAGAACACAGTTGAGAGTTCCCTGATGGATATCTGCTCTGGATCATACTTAACCTTCAGCACTTCGGCGTGCCCGGTTTTGTCTGTGGATACGCTCTTATAGGTCGGGTTCGGGGTGTCGCTTCCGGCATAGCCGGGGGTCACGGAAATGACCCCTTTCAGAACGCTGAAAACCGCTTCGGTGCACCAAAAGCACCCGCCTCCGAACATTATTACTTCTTTCATTTGTATATTCTTTTATAAACCTTGATATTTTTATATCAAACTTTTTATAGCTTCTATCCATCCCGACAATTGCCTGGCCAGCATTGAGCTTGCTTTGACCCTTATCTTTAATATAGGTTTTGATGGCTTTTTATAATAGTAAAAATTAGTGAAATTGGCCGTCGGGAAACCGGTCTCCTTGACCCAGAAAGTGATGGCTTCTTTCTTGTCTTTGGGCCTCCCAAGGAATAGATCAAGGGCTATCTCTTCCTTAGGTATCCGGCCTGCTTCTTCAAGCCATTTTAGGAACAGTCGGACGAGGTCTGGGTCGCCACTGCTAAAACTCACTCCCTTATGGATGTCATTCTTATTGCGGTTGCGCCAATAGAGCAAAATACCCATCAGCCACAGCTCACGCTTGGAAATAGCGCCGACATTCTTGATCGCTGACAGCTCTATCTGTTGGATAGTACGAGCGACACCTTCGGAACGGTTTTTAGTTCCCTGTTTGACCGACTCAAGCTGTTTTTTGCGGAGGCGAGCGACCTGCTCATCCGAAAGTTTTAGGTCGCGGGTCCAAAATGCCAGTGTCGCCTTGGGCACGTTCACGAATTTCCGTATCTCCGAGTACGAATACCCTCCCCGGCGAAGGCTCCGAGCAAGGTTCTTTCTTTGGTTGATTCCGGGTTGAACCACGTTACATCTTTAATACTAAAACATTATGACCTTTTAAAAAATAACTTCAAACGCTCCTTTGCCCTCTGCCACCATGGCCAACGATCGCCGAAGACCATATCCAGACCGATAACTAACAGAATGGAGCCGGGCGTAAAAGGAGTCACCAAAATAAGGAAACCGATGATAATAAAAATTACTCCAAAAAATTTCTTCATGATTTATTTAGATACCGACTATTTCTATTGTTTCATTGTATTTATCCTCGGTGGCTGCCGGACTTGGGGTCGAACCAAGGTTTTCGCTTTCAGAGAGCGACGTCCTACCGCTAGACGATCCGGCAATTTATTATTTATATTTTCTAAACTCAAGCAGTTCCATACAGTCATAGACCTCCCTCTTTCTGGATATTTGTATCTGATTAGTGCTCCTGTGTGGATGAAATCCTAGCATAATTAGGCCATTTTGAACAGCATCCAATAGATATCTATTTGTATTTTTGAATAAGAATTTATAGGTACTGGTTGGTTTATGGACACAAAATGAACCCTCTGCCTCATAAAGACCTCTTAAAAATCTTTTTAATAAATATCTTTCTTTTTTTATCCATATGGGAACCACGATGATAATATCTTTTTTGTTGCCAGTAGGTATCCCGAGGCGTTTACTTATATGATTTTCGTAAATACTGATGCGAAGAGAATTGGCTACTCTTGACCTTATCAATGTTGGTTTCTTATTGAATATCTTCTGAACAATATCGGCATAACGCGATATGAATCCTGTATTATTTGAATTTGCCGCGATAACTAATCTTTCGGTGTTTGGAAATTTTTCAATGTTCCCATCCCCATATACTACACCTAGAAGCTCCGCGAAATCTCCGTCTTTATTAAATGAAGGATAGTGAGATTTTATTAGACCTTTCTTCTTTGCCTCTTCTCTCCAATGATAAAAATTATCTAGTTTTTTATGCTTCATTGTCTCTGATATTTTCAGAACAGAAGGATGAGTGTGCTTAGTAAAACCCTTAATCCAGTTGCTTGGCATATGGTAATTATAACTCAAATTAATAAAATTTTCCTACTGTTAGGTGGATAAGTTCCCAAATCAAAAAAGCCATTTTTACAATGGCTTTTTTGATGATTTAAGTTCTAATGGCTAAGTTCTAAGTTCTATACTTACACTTTCAGAAATCTTCTTATCGCGATGTAGCTTGAAATGACGCCGAGTATGATGCCGACACCTAGGACTATAAGCAGGAACTGAATCATATTGGCCGCAAAATATCCTATGAGGGAGATATCGGGTAAAAGCGAGCTGGCCTTGGAAGATACAAACCAGACCGCTGGGTAAAATATAACTGTGGCCGCCAAGCCCGCGAAAACTCCGTACAACCCGCCCTCTATCAGGAATGGCGCCCTGATATGCGAATTAGAGCCGCCGACCAAACGCATTATTTCTATCTCTTGCCTCTGATTATAGATGGTCAGACGGATAGTATTGAATGTCACCAATATTGCGATAGCCGCCAGCAAAAAGGTCGCTAAAAGGCCCCAGTTGCGCAAACCATTGGCAATGCTTTGGACGCGCCGGATGACCGTCTCGTTCTCGTAGTAATTGATCTTGTCCACTACCGGCCTGAACTTATTGCCTTCCAAAAAGCTGACTATCTCCGCGTATTGGTCGGATTCCCTGGCCTTGATGTTAAGCGACGCCTCCAGCGGATTATCAGCCAGCTCGGCCAGCGATTGCTGGATAAGCGGTTCGCCGGCATGCTTGGCCTTAAAATCCTCAAGGGCCTGCTCCCTGGAGACATAGGTCACCCGCTGGACATCAGGCCGCGTTTCAAGGTCCTGTTTGACCTGCAGGATATCACCCTCCGACGCATCCTGTTTGAAATAGGCGGTAACATCCACTTTATTCTCCAGCCCCGACACTATCTGGCCGGAGACGTACTGAACCGCCATCAAACCGGCAAAAAGAAGGAGGACCAAGGTCATCACTCCGGTCGTGCCGAAACTCAAATAGCTGTTGCGCTTGAAATTGGTCCAACCCGCCTGCCAGATCCTTTTGATGACTTTGCGCATAATAATACGATGCTATAAATTATACCCGAATGCTCCGAATGATTGGGGTTGTATTCGTATCATTAGGATACATTCGTAAATTAGGATTATATTATGTATTTGCCTTGTTCCATCTGGTCCCTGACGATCTTGCCGTTATCTATGCTGACCACCCTCTTGCCGACGGCGTTGACCACTTCGCGGTTGTGGGTCGCCAGCACGACGGTCGTGCCGAACTCGTTTATCTTCATCAGTAATTTTACCACATCGTAGGTGTTGACCATGTCCAGGTTGCCGGTCGGCTCGTCGGCCAGGATGATGCCCGGCCGATGAATGAGCGCTCGGGCAATGGCCAGGCGCTGTTTCTCCCCGCCCGAAAGCTGGTGCGGAAAGTTCTTGGCTTTGTCGGCCAGACCGACGATGTTGAGCACCTTGGGCACGTCCTGGATTATCTGCTCCGGCTCCACCCCGCTGACCTCTAAAGCGAAAGCGACGTTCTCAAAAGCGTTCTTTTTTGAAAGAAGTTTGAAGTCCTGGAAGATGGTACCTATCTTGCGGCGCAAGAGAGGTATTTCTTTGTGGGAGAGTTCAGCGATATTCACGCCATCAATAAGGACCTCGCCTTGAATCGGTCTTAATTCGCGAGTCATCAAGCGCAAAAGAGTGGACTTGCCGGCGCCGGAAGGTCCGACCAAAGACACGAACTCGCCGTCCTTTATGTGAAGCTCGGGGATATCCAGGGCAAAATCCTCGTAGCCATGTATGGCTGATATGTCCTTGAATTTAATCATTATAAGAATTTATCCAGTTCTCCCTCAAGAATTTTATCGGGCTGGGACGACTTTACGCCTGTCCGGTGGTCCTTGACCATCTGGTAGGGATGGAGGACGTAAGAACGTATCTGGCTACCCCATTCAATAGCCACGTTCGGTTTCAGCTCGGACAATTCTTTGGCTTTTTGCTCCTCCATCTTCTGGGCCAGGCGCGAGGCCAGCACTTGCATCGCTTTTTCTTTGTTCTGGGCCTGGGAACGCTCGGACTGGACTGCCACAGCGATGCCTGACGGGATATGGGTCACCCGAACCGCCGTCTCCAGTTTATTGACGTTCTGCCCGCCCGGCCCCGATGAGCGAAAAGTATCAACCCTAAGGTCGTTCGGGTTTATCTTGATGTCCCGAGCCGTTGTTTCCGGCAGTATCTCCACCAGCGCGAACGAAGTATGGCGCAGACCCTTGCTGGAAAACGGGGAAATGCGCACCAAACGGTGCACGCCGGACTCATTCTTAAGTATACCATATACATCATCCCCGGTGAGCTCGCAAGACGCGTTCTTGGTCCCGCTCTGCTCGCCGAACGACTGGCTCAAGATGGTGAAGCCCCAGCCCTTCTGCTGGGCCAGTTTTGAGTACATGCGCAAAAGCATGGATGCCCAGTCCTGGGCATCCACCCCCCCGGCCCCGGAATAGATGTTCAGCAAGGCCTTGTTTTTGACGTATTCCATCCTGTTACAAGTTGCCCGCCCAAGGTCTTCGACTCGCCAGAGGCGAGGCGGACTTGTAACGGGACAAGTTTGGAGCCGGAGGTGGGACTTGAACCCACGGTCTGCCGATTACGAATCGGCTGCTTTACCGCTAAGCTACTCCGGCATTTTCCTTATTTTATCGCAAAATCAGCCAAAATAAAAGCCAAAGCCCGGCACTTTCTAAGATTGCGAAAGTGCCGGGTCAGTTATTTATAACCGGCTATGGCGCCGTTCGACAGACGGTAGTTGTCACGAGCGGCCAAAAGATGACCGACAGCGATAGCAACCGGCGGCACAAACCAAGTATGGCGAAGTAGCGGGTTTGAAGATTTCTTCATCCGGTATGAGACATACGTGATGCCGCTGTCTACGGCCAAGCCCGCTGGGTAGGCGGCCAACGGTCCCCGATCAATGAACCAGCCAACGCCTTGGGTCATCTCGCGACACCCGCCCAAACACCGCTGACGGGTGTCAAAAGAGCTTTTGGTGTCAATGGACATGGAACTCATCAGCACAATACTGACGAGTGTCATCTTCTTATCAAATGTCTTCTTGACAGCCGGTGAAGGTGAAGCGATGAACGAGCCCGCTTCCGTCTCCTGCGCCTGAACTGATGCTGTAAGCCAGAACAGGCAGAACACTAAACAGACAGTGATTTTCATGACCGCCTCCGAAGGAACTGCCCCCTTATATCACGTCCTTCTTAAAAAACAAATAAAACTACTGAAAGTAGTTTTATTTGTTGATGAGCGGGATACGAGAGTCGAACTCGCGTCTCTTGCTTGGGAAGCAAGCGTACTACCGCTGTACTAATCCCGCCTACCTGCCTGCCGGCAGGCAGGCGCTAAAGCTTCGGCGGGCAGGCCCGCTTCAGCTTTAATTTTACTTAAATAACTTCCTGAACCATGATTTCCATACTGAAAAGTTCCAATCTGATTCCGAAACGCTGGCCGAGGCGGCCTTTTGGCTTTTGTCCGGATAGATGATGACCACTTGTTCATCCGGCAGTTTGTAATTCAATTTCATCCGGGCTTGTTTTTCAAGATATTCATCGCTGGTAAAATAGGCCGAAGCGCTGGCCAGAAATTGGTTTTCCTGTTCAATACTGGCCAATTTTGACTCAAGGTCATTTAGCTGGATGCCGACCGCCGCGCGCTGGTCATACACCCGCCAAGCCGCCCGGCCAAGCCAGACCAGGGCTAGGACAAGCAACGCGGTAATGATCTTTCGGTTGAAGGAAACCAGCATAAATGTTAGATTATGGCCATGTTTATGTCTAAACAAGCCATCAGGGTATTCTGGATAATCGTTGCCGCTCTCGTCATCATCAGCATGTTCGGCTTTGTCCTTGGACCTGTCCTCTAGGTCCCGAGGCGTATCTTGTTAACCAGCTCCATGACTTGTGACGGATGCGGAATGTCCTTGACCATGACCTGTCCCTCTGAAGGAAGCCGGAGGACCAGGGTGCCATAGTCATATGCCAGGGCCAGAGGACCATCTTGGGTAAAGCTCGCCTCCGTGATATCGCGATATAAAAGTTCGGTCACTTTCTCATTAAAGAGGCCGGACTGCTCATTATGGATCACTCTAAGATTAGTGATGACCAGGTTATTCTCTCTCCAGATGTATAAATTGTATAAGAAAGAGATTGCGGCCAAGGCACTGATGACGAAATAAGCCAACGGGCCATAACCGAAAAATCCGAAGTGGAAATAAAATCCGGCCACCAGCTCAATGGCAACAATCAGAGATAGAATTATCGCCGGCCCGATGATAGTCGTCCAGTGCTGGTGGACAGTGGCCGATATCGTCTCGTTCTCGTGCAATCGCATAGAACAATCCTACTAGATTTTAGGTGAAATTGAAAAGGCCGCATATTGGCACCGCTGGGAAGGTGCCAATATGCGGACCTGGGGAGCTTCACGCGTCAATGATAACTGTGCCTCGAGCGGGAACGATGGCGAGCAGCAATTCTTTGCTGAATCCTTTCTTGCTCGTCATGCGCCTCGCCGCAGTCAAAGCATCGCGTTGCGAAAGGTCTTTCCTCCAAACGACGCCCGGATATCTCGTCGCCGCAGTCGCGGCAAAACCCGTAGGTACCGTCGGCTAGCCTTTGTCTAGCCTCCTGGATCTGCCAACAATCATAACGTTTGATTGCGGCGAGTCCGAACTCAACGTCTGCTTCCGAGGACTCGATATCGTCGATGCCCTTCCGTGCGACGTTACTCTTCTCTCGCCCCCGACGCACGTGCTCCTGCGCTTCTGCCTCCAATCTGGCTTCTGCCTTGTCTAGATTCTCAGACAACCGAGCGTAGCGGTTTTCGTCTATCTTTTTTCCCATTCAAATTCCCCCAGCGGAAAAGGTGCCCAAGGTTCAAAAGTGCCAAGGGATATTATATCACGTCAGATTTATCTTTTCAACATCTTGAGGAATACATCCTGGGGCAGATTGACCCGACCGGTCTCCTTCATTCGGGCCTTGCCGCGCTTTTGTTTCTTCCATAGTTTCATTTTGCGCGTAATATCGCCGCCGTACATATGCTGGGTGACATCCTTGCCCTGGGCGCGAATCGTTTCTCGAGCAATAACCTTACCTCCGACGGCCGCCTGAACCGCAATCTCAAACATTTGGGGCGGGATTATTTCTTTGAGCTTGGCCACCATCGCCCGACCTTCGTGGTAAGCTTTTTCTTTAGGCACGATGCGAGAGAACGGCTCCACGATATCGTTGGCGATTATTACATCCAAACGGACCAGGTCTCCTCTTTGCACGCCGGCCGGCTCATAGCCCATGGAAGCATAGCCGGAAGAAACGCTTTTCAGCTTGTCATAAAAATCGGTCACTATCTCGGCCAAAGGCATTTCGTATCTTAATACGGCTGTTTCTTTTCCGATATATTCCGTGCCCTTGTAGGTATTGCGGTAAGTGGAAGCCATCTCCATGATATTTCCCAAATACGAGGAGGGCATGATTAGTTCCATGGCAACCATCGGTTCGGCGATCGACTCTATCAAAGACGGGTCCGGCAATTGGGTCGCTGATCTAATTTTCAGCTTTTCGCTTTTAGCTTTCAGCTTTATTTCATATTCCACCGAAGGCGTGGAAATAATAAGATTGAGCCCAAACTCTCTTTTCAACCGTTCGGAAATTATTTCCACGTGAAGCATGCCCAGGAAACCGACGCGGAATCCTCGGCCGAGACCGGCCGAGGATTCCGGCTCAAATGTCAGTGAGGCATCGGTCAGCTTTAGCTTGCTTAACGCGTCTCGCAGGACATCATACTCATCACTGTTCTCCGGAAAGAAGCTGGCGAATACCATCGGCTGCGGCTCCTTATACCCCGGAAGCGGGGTAAATTCGAAGTCATTTGAATTTTCTAATTTAATATTTTTTCGGATTCCTGCCCGTTCCGCAGGCGGGTCGGATTTCGGATTTAGTGCTTCTATGCTCGTTATAGTATCGCCTACCCTGATAAGACCTGGGTCTTTCAGACCCGTCGCAACATAACCTATCTCCCCCGCTTTCAGTTCTCTGGATTGGGTAAGAGCCGGAGCGAAATAGCCGGTTTCTAGGACCTCGGCCTTGGCCTTCGTGGCGAAAGCGACGATGGGCTGCTGCTGTTTTATTGAACCGCTAAAGACCCTAACGTACGCAATAACGCCTTTGTAGGCGTCAAAAGCGGAATCAAATATCAGCGCTTTTAATCCGTCTGTTTCATTTTGCGGCGCCGGGACTTTTTCAATTATTTTTTTTAGGACATTGTCTATTCCTATTCCATTTTTTGCGGAAATCTCCAATATCTCTTCCGGCTCAACGCCAAGCAGATACGAGAGCTCTTCCTTGACTTGCGTTGTCCGGGCGTTGGTCAGGTCAATTTTGTTTATGACCGGCACGATGGCCAGTTTCTGCTGTTGGGCCAAATGTAAGTTAGCTAATGTTTGGGCCTGGATGCCCTTTGACGCATCAACCAATAATATCGCCCCCTCCACGGCGGCCAAAGACCGCGAAACCTCGTATGAAAAGTCCACGTGGCCCGGCGTATCAATCAGATTCAGAATATAGTCGCCGTATTTCATTCGGACGGGTTGGAGTTTGATGGTAATCCCTCTTTCCCGCTCCAGCTCCATTTGGTCAAGGTACTGGTTCTGCATCTTTCTCTTCTCAACCGTTCCGGTCAATTCCAAAAAACGGTCCGCCAATGTGGACTTGCCATGATCAATATGCGCGATGATGACGAAGTTCCTGATATTGCTCATTTTAATAGCAAGAGAGGTCCCTTTTTTTGGGGACCCCTTATAACGGCAGTTCGTCCGGCTCGGCTTTTTCCAGGCGAATGGCCTCTAGCCGCTTCCGGCATTCCAGGCAATGAGGAAGATGAACTCTCTCAATATAGACGCGCTGATTTCTTGAGAACAGCTGGTCAAGCTCGTCTTTTTTCTCTCCCTCAACAAACGCCCGCAGAGCCAGTTCGTTCAAGTGCATTCCGCGTTCCAGCATCAGCACATTGTCCGGAACGCCATCTGTCTTGAACATTTCCGGATGGAACTTGATTCTTTTCTTAGGAACGGGAAATGTCTCTATAGCCATGTTCAAATTATATCATTTTTTGTGTTTTTTGCAATGAAGACCAGAGTGACAGCCATTGGACGTTGCCGGCGACGGCGAATCCGGCCGCCAGGCCTTTCACGCCCCAACCCAGATGCAAGCCCAGATACCAGCCCAGCAGGATGTTGATAGCTATGGCCGTAACGGAAATGATGACCGGCGTTCGGGTGTTGTGCAAAGCGTAAAAGGCCCGCGAAAGGATGGGGATAAAGCTCTGGGCCGGCACGCCGAAAAGAAATATCTGGAGGACGGCAATGGTCATTTCAACGGCGGCTCCCCGGAAGAGTCCTATGCCGTATATCAGCCGGATTGCCCATGGAGCAAGAAAATATCCTATGACGCAGAGCGGAACAATGACCAAAGCCATGTTTCGTAAGGTGGATGAGAGACGCTCCCTGAACTCATTATGCTCGGAAGCCGAGGCGTGCTGAGAAAGTTTTGGAAACACGGCCGTGGCCACGGCAATGCCGACCATGGAGATGGGCACGAATTGCATATTGTTGGCAACGTTGAAAACAGTGATACTGCCAGCCGCCATCAAAGAGGCATACGCGTTGGTTATAGCCGAGTCAACACTGTAGGCCGAAAGGCCGATCGTCCGCGGCACCATCAGTTTCAGTATCTTCCGGAACTCGGCGCTGGCCAGGTCCCAGTAGGGCTTGAACCTAAACCCGGCCCGATATGCCGCCGTTCCCTGCAAAAGTAAATGAAAAAGAGCTCCCAGCACCACGCCCCAGCCGAGCCCGATGACCGGCGCGTAGCCATGTCGTGCGGCCAGCGGCGCGAAATAAACCGCGCCAATAATGATGCCGACGTTGTAAAAAACCGGCGCTATAGAGAAAGCCCAGAATCTTTCCAACGCCTGTAGGACCGAGCCAGAGATGGCGCTCAATGAAAAGATGACCGGCGACAGGAACATTATGCGTGTCAAGGTGATAGCCAGTTCCCGGTCCGCGCCGGCAAAGCCCGGCGCGATGAGTCGCACCACCTGGCCGGCGAAGACAAACAAAACGGCGGCGGCGATGATGACCATTGTGAACATCACAGTCGTGAAGTTCCGGGCCGCAAGCCAGGCGCCTTTTTCGCTCTCCTGGCGCTTGCCGATAAAGACCGGAATAAAAGCCGATGACAAAGATCCGAGCAAAATTATATTAAAGACCAGATCCGGCAGCTTAAAAGCCGAGTAGTAGATATCCAGCATCCGGCTGGCGCCAAAGTGCGACGCCAATATCCAATCCCGCAGCAAAGCCACCAACGCCGCCACCAAACTAAACCCCCCGATAATCGTTGTTGCCCGGAATATCTTTGATTTCAGCATTATGGCAACTGTATCTTAATCGGGAGGTCTTTTTCAAGCGGGCCGGAGAAAGAATAACCTGCCCCGACCGAAGCGTCGGGGTCGCCCACTTTTATTGATGCGTTCTTCACAATCAGGCCTGGCTGTTTTTGGAAATACAGATTGTAGTCGCCGCCTTTGGCCACATTTGGCACGCGGTATTTGAGAGTGACGGTTTTGGTTTTGCCGGCATCGGTAATAAGCCAGAATCCGAATTCGGCCCGGCCGGATTCTTTATATGTCGTTACGCCTGAAGAAGTGTCCTTAACGGCAGACGTTTCCCATTTCAAAAGGGTGTCGTTATTGGCGAACCCGGCTTTGGCGTAGTTCAGGAGCGGCTGGAAGTTGGGTTCATCATTCCCTTCTATGCTTATCAGCTCGGTGCCACTTGGCACCAGTACGCGGACATAGGCCGGGTTCCGCTTGTTATAGAAAGCATATTTGTTCTGTCCGCCGTTATGGGTGCGGGTTATGGTCAGCGTGTGGACCGCGTCACTGCCCTCAAATTTCGTCTCCAGCGAGAAAGATGTGTCCGTGACCGCGTCGCCCTTTGAGCCCTTTATGTTTGAGATGACCGGCATGACATAGTCCCCGTCTCCCTGCCAGACCTGGCCGGCGAATCCCTGATCATCGGCGAACGTCTCCAAACTAAGATCGTCAAAATACATCAGGACCGCGTTCTTATTCATGTTGGCAATAACCGAGTTGAAGATAGCCAGCCATTGGTTGCTGTCCGCTCCGCGCAATTTTTCTAACAATACGGGAGCAAAATCCTTGAGGACCTGTTTGGGCTGGGTCCGGTCAGCTATATATTCCACTTGATTCTGGATCGTCGGCACGAAATTATCAGCATCCAAGGTCAGATTGTACTGCGGCATGGCCACCGGTCCGATTATTTTCAAAATGTCCGTCACCAGGGACGGATTGACCGTCATCACGCCCTGCACCGGCTGGCCCGATTCCATCTTGTAAAAATCCTTGATGACCCGGGCCGAGGTCGGAAAATCCGCGAACCAATTGGCGTCACGCATGCCCCAATCGGGCGTAATGTGCCGGAGCGGCCCGGGCGGCACGATCGGCTCTTTTATCTGGCCGTCCAGGTCATATACGTCACCCACGAAAAAATCCTCAAGCTTGCCGTCTTTGAAGGTCACGACCCCGTAACTGCCAGGGAAACCGCCGGTCGGACGAAGTTCGGAAGAATTCTCAAAAAGAATGAGGTAGCGCTGCGTTCCGGGCTGGCCGGTCGCGTCAGCAAAGAATTTGGCGTAATCAGCGCCCTGACCGACCACCTCTTCTATGGTGGGGACTAAAGCCGAAAGCTGCTGAAAGGCCTCCTTTTTGTCCGAAGGTATTATCCCGGCATCAGTGTCGGCCAAAAGCGCCTTGATGTCGTCGATGTCCTGGGCTGATATGGCCAAAGCCCGGTGAAGCTTCATCATGACCGAAGGAATGGTCGCCTCTCCGGCGCTTCCGGGCACAGAAAGCTGACCGGCATTGGCTAAGACCTTGGCCGCCTCGGTCATGGCCGCTCCGGAATCAGCCAGCAGTTTTCCTATCTGGACCAGGTTCTGGACCGACTTAACCGAACTTCCGCCCGGCAAAGAAGCTATCAAGCCGCTGATGGTCGCACCCATGAAATCAAGTCCATCGCCGGCCTTGGCAAAGTTTTGGTAGGCCTTGATGAAATCTTCCGACGCGCTTTCAAAATCCATCTTTTCAAGATCGGCTTTCGCGTTCTGAAGTTCCATTATTGCCGACTCGCCCTGTGAGGCGATATATCTTTTTAACCCCCAGCCACTGAAGATAAGGGCGGCCAGAACAATGATGGCGATGGCTGAAATAACGAGCGTCCGCCGGCTTAGCCAGCGGCTCTTTGTTTTTGGCCTTCGTTTTGAGATAAGGGATGTTCTCGTCGGCGCGGCCACGAAAGACCCGCTTTGGACAGCCGGCTGTTCGCCTCGGCTCGGCACCGGTTTAGCCAGCGCCACCATCGCCGATACTTCAGGCGCTCTGGCCGCGGCTGACCGCGACCTGTGTATCTCCGCCAATATCGCCTCGTATTCAGAGGAATCACCCTGTCTGTCACGAGTTATGGGTTTTAAGTTATGGGTTTTAAGTATTGGCTTGTATCTCGGCTTGCCGACCTGCCCGTCCGGCAGGCGGGCCAAGCGGTGAGCAACGCCGAACTTTGCCAGTTCCAAATGGAGGTCGGTGTTCTCATTGAGGGCCGACTCAAATTCCTCTCTGACCCCGCGATTGTTCATCGGATCGGGCGGAAGTTCGAGTTTCGGTGATAGCGCCGTTCTTTTGGTCTGCGTTCTCGGGGCCGGACGGCGAGTTGCAGCACGCCTTCGGGCGACAGCCAAGTTCACGACCGGCTGAACGGCCGAGATACGCTCAACGTCAAGAGAACCGGAATCATCCACCGGCTTGATATCAAACAATGCCCGATTTTGGGACATGCCTTAATTATACCGCCAAACAGAGTTTCTAACTGTGGATGACCTTGAGTGTTTCTTCGGCCGCCCTGTCCCAGTCAAATCTGATGCTCCGTTCCATCCCTTTTTCTTTCATTAAAGCGGATAATTCCGGGTCGGACAGCAATGATTCCATCGCTGAAGCAATGGCCGAGATATTATACGGGTCAATAAGCAAGGCCGCATCGCCGGCCACCTCCGGCATGGAGGAATTGGCCGAGGTGACGACCGGCGTTCCGCAGGACATCGCTTCCAAGACCGGCAGTCCGAAGCCCTCAAAAAATGAAGGGTAGACAAAGACCGATGCTAAAGAATAGTAGTATGCCCGGCTGTCCTCTATGTATCCGAGGTAGATGATGTCTTTTGAGTACGGCGAATCTTTCATCTCATTGAAGACATCGGAATATTTCCAGCCTTTCGTTCCAGCCAATATCAGCTTCAAATCCCCAAACTCCGGCTTGGATCTCAAAATATTGAAAGCGCGTATAAGTCCGGCGATATTCTTGCGCGGCTCCAGCGTACCGAGCGAAAAAACGAATCTGTTCGGGACATGGTTCAACTGCTTGAAGTGCTTCAGGGCCGCTTCGCTCGGACGCAAGAGCGATGAAGCGTTATGGATCACGGAGATGTTGGCCGGGTCCAGCCCATAGTATTTGACCAGGTCCGCCTTGGTGGACGCGGAAACGGCAATGACGCGGTCGGAGAAACGGGCCGGCTTTCTCGGCTCCATCAGGCGATGCCAGAGCCGTTGCGGCCAGGTGAAGAACTCCGGAAATCTTTCATAGGAGAGGTCGTGAAAGACGGTCACCCGCCGGCAACCAGGTGACAAAGGAGCCAGGAAAAAATGGGGCGAGAAAAAGACATCTGCCCCTCCCATCAATTTATCAAGCTTGGGCCAGCCAAAAAGACGAGCAACAACAAAAAACAGCCGGTTAGGGAATCGGTAACGGTACACTTTGACGTTCTGGAGCTTGAGCCAGTCGTATTCGGGTAGCTGGCGGCCGAAGGAGGAGAAGAAAGGCTTGAACTCATCCTGCGGAGACAGGCGGACCAAGCGTGAGATTATCTCAATGGCGTATTCCTGGACCCCGCTCTTGCGGCCGATGGCCAAAACCCTGATATCAATGCCGATTATCATAATCTCTAAATCCTAATTTTTTTGAATTTTGATATTGATTGCATTTGTTTAGAGATTAGGGTTTAGAGCTTAGAATTTCCAAAATCTTTCTTTGAAAGATTTTGATATCAAATTTTTCGGCTTGGGCGCGGCAGGTCTTAGGATCGAATTTGCCAGCATCGAAATTTCTCACGCAATCAGCCAATGACTCCGCCGTTTGTTCATCAAAAAATACGCCTGTTCTGCCTTCTAAAACCGTTTCCAATGCTCCCCCGCCGCGGTAGGCGATGACCGGCCGGCCCGAAGCCATCGCTTCCAAGGGCACGATGCCGAAGTCCTCTTCTTGCGGAAACACCAAGGCCCGGCAGCGGGCATAAAGTTCCGGCAACTTGTCATCATCTGCCGCTCCCAGGAATTCAACGTTCTTTTTGGCCATTCGCTTTAAGCGCGCCTTTTCCGGACCGGTTCCGACGACCAGGAGCCGGCGGCCCAGTTTATTGAACGCCTGGACGGCAATATCAAATTTTTTGTAAGAAACCAGCCGTCCGACCATGAGATAGTACTCCTCTGTTTGTGATTTGGGATTTGTGATTTGGAATTTGGATGTGTCCACCGGCGGATAGATGACCTCAAACGGTTTGCGGTAATAGGCCCAGATGCGCTCGCCGATATAGTTTGAGATGGCCCAGAACTCATCCACCCTATCGGCCGCTTGGGCGTCCCAGACGCGCAGATACGAGATGAACGGCTGCATCAAGAACCTTACCGGCGCCGGAAAGCCGAACTCGCGCCCGAACTTCTGGCTCTGGTCCCACAAAAATCTGGGCGGCGTCAGGCAGAAACAAATATGTTTGGTCTTGGGCCCGGTGATGATTCCTTTAGCAAACGAAGCCGACACCGAGATGACCAGGTCAAAATTTGAAAAATCGAACTGCTCTATCGCGACAGGCATCGCCAGCGGATACCATTGATGGTGCCGCTTGGCCAGAGGCCAGGACTGCAGAAAAGATGTCCGGATTATCTTGTCTCTAAACAAACCTCTTGTCGCTTTTTCGTCATAGAGCAAAGTATAGATGGGGGCGTTCGGAAACAAGGCGCATAGTTCCGCCAGCATCCTTTCGGCTCCCCCGAACTGGTTCAGATATTCGTGGACAAAAGCAACTTTCATGGTTATACAGCTGAATGGTCATTTAGCATTTTAAACATCGTTCTGAAAACTATCTTCATATCCAGCCACATGGACCAATTTTCAATGTAGAAAGAATCCAGCGCCACTTCCTCCTCAAAGGGCAGGTCGGAACTGCCGGAGACCTGGGCCATGCCCGTCGCCCCGGCCTTGATGGCCAACAGTTTCTTGTGATGTTTCTGGTATTGCGCTATCTCACTCGGAAGATGAGGACGGGGTCCGACTAAACTTATATCCCCCTTAAGAACGTTCCAAAACTGTGGTAATTCATCAATTCTTGTTTTTCGGATAAATCTTCCAACCTTGGTGATCCGCGGGTCATCTTTAATCTTGAAAAGAGGGCCTTCGCGTTCATTAAGAGACGCGAGCTGGATCTTCATGGAATCCGCGCTCCCATCTGCGTCAACCGCTATCATACTTCTAAATTTAAGCAGATAAAAATTCTTCCAGCCACTTATTCGTTCTTGGCGAATGAACACTGGGCCTTTGGAATCAAGTTTCACGGCAGTAGCTACAACAACAAACAATGGGGATAGGACAAGTAGCCCAACCGACGCCCATATCATATCGGCTACGCGCTTGAAAACCTTGCCCCAGCCGTCCAGAGGCGTCCGTTTGAGTTCTATCAGCGGCAGGCCGGCCACAATATCCACCGAGGAATGCATGGTCAGGGTCTCGTACAGGTGCGGCACGAATCGGAAGGTGCAGTGGTTCTCATTGCAAAAATCAACCAGCTCGGCCGTGTGCTCCTGATGATATGAGGGCTTGGCCAGGATTATCTCATCAAAGCCATGATGGCGATATAGATTCTCAAGTTTGGAAACATTATATTCGTCCATCTGGGCCACTATCTGATAGCCCTGTTCCGGTGTTGAGGTTATTTCGCCGGCGATACGGGAAGCGATACTGCCATTTCCGATAATAAGGGCGCGGTGAAGACCGAATCCTTTCTTGGCGATCATTGAGCGCTGTATCCGACGGATGGCGAACCGGCCGAGCGAAACGAAAACGATGGCGAAGAACCAGGCGCCCAAGACCAGGAAACGTGAGTTGAAGAGTTCCTGCCTCAAGAAGATATAAATTATCATGGCCATGATGCCTGCCGAGGAGCCGATGATTATCTTCAGGAACTCGTCCAGGACCGAACTCCGAGGCCGAATGACATAAAGACCGGAAATGGCGTAGCAGGCCATAAAAACCAAGGCCGTGACCACGGTGATGCCGAAGTATTTAAACAAGGGCAGGTTGAATTGGAAAAGCACCGGCCGGAACGCGTCCAGTATTTGAGTGCGAAGCAGATATGTCACCACGCCGGCTACCAGGAGCATCGCGAAGTCCAGAGGCACCCGGACGACATTAAAAAAGAGTTCAGATTTCTTCATATAACTTTCGTAACTATACCATTTTTGTCTCTTTTTTTCAATCCAAAACGCGCTTTCGCGCGTTTTGGATTTTGGCACATCATAAGCCGGGTTCTGTTCCGCCAGCTGGCGGATGACGATCATTTATCTAGGCCTGCCGTTGCCGACAAGCTCAAGCGGTCGAACTTTTCGAAGCATCTTGCGACACAACGCTGACCTTGCACCCCAGTAAGGATTTAGCCGTTTCACCCCCGACGTTCATTTCCCACCGTCGGGGCTAAGCTGTAGCAAATGATAGATCAATTGCTTGGGATCTAGCTCACGTTTTCCTTTCGAAAAACGTCGTCACTGCTCGCACCTCTCACGTTACCGTGTGCGGGAATTACCTCCCGACCTCCGTTTTATGTATTTCGGAAGTCGCGGATCCTCGATTCCGCAAGCGGAATCGGGACGCTACCGTTTTACCCGCCTAAGTTTTCGAAAGAAAATTTTAGCGGGGTAGTGCCCGGACTTTCCTCATCCCCACCTAACTTTGCTCTTCAAGGCTATAAACTAATCTTTCTTTTAATCTTGTATAGCCCTGCTTAAAGTGTTTCAACTGTCGCTCTCTTGCTATGGCATCACGAGCTGATTTATACGCCTCATAATAAATAAGCTCATAAGGGCTATACGATTTAGTAGATTTGTTTAATCCTTGATTATGCTCTATGAATCTACGTCGTAAGTCCTCTGTTTGCCCAATATAGAGCTGACCGTTCTTTTTACTCCTGATTATGTAAACATAATACATAGAGCAAAGTTAGATGGGGACGCGATCATCTGATGTACCGGATATATTATACGCCGTTGATATTGTTTTTGCAACAGAGGTTAGGTAAAATGACCGCCTGAAAGCCAGGAAAGGACATTGACATATGGATTTAGCATTCGTCCAATCTGTTTGGGACCGCCTGCCTTATCATCATTTTCCGGATCGCATTCTCTCAAAACTCCGCGGACACTGGGAGACCAAAGCGATTGAGATCCTGACCGCCTTGGCTGATAACCGCAATGTCGGACTGGTCGGCGACACCGGCTCCGGCAAGACCATCGTTGCCATCCTGGCCGCGCTGGGACTTCGATCCCGAACGCTGTTCCTCGCCCCAACTCGCTATCTGGTCTATGACCATGGCGAGCGGTTCAATCGGATCACCGGCCGGCCGGAAGAAGCGGTCTGTTTCACCGGCGATACGAATGCTGGAAAAAGGGATTGGAACAACTCCGTCCGGCGTCTGATTTTCTGCACGCCGGAAACATTCTGGTCCGACTTCCGAAAACACCGGATCAGAGACATCCGCGATTTCAACCTTGTCATCTTTGACGAGTGCCATACGGTGGTTGGCCGCAAGGACTCGATTTGGATCGCCAAGGTCGCCAATGACTTCAAACTGCCGATCATTGCCTTGACCGCCTCGCCCGGCGGCAATATTGAAAGGATCGAGACGATCAAGAGCAACTGTTTCATCAATGAATTTATGCGGCTGGAAGTCCCGATGCCGGCCAAGTACGAAAATTGCCTCTTCGTCCCAATGGACGAGACGCTCCGGAAGATTGACCATCTCTTCGGAGAACTAACCGTCTTACTCCTTCTCAAGCTCCATCGCCTGGGTGTTCACTTTGATCCGACCAGAACCGACATCAAAAGCTTGAAGGCAATCGGACTCCTGAAGAACTGGCAAGAAAAAACGGCCTTGGCTCATCTTTTTTATCTTCACCACGCTCATTGGACAGCCGTCACCGAGTCGTACTCAACCCTCCTGGTCTATGACAGCGAACTTCAGGTCAGAGCGGTCAAAAGCGCCTGTATCCGCGACTTTCTCTACCATCAACACTGGCAAGAGATCGTCTCAAGAGCAAGGGAGAATGAGGATGACCATCCGAAAATCCGGGCCTTCGTTGAATTGGTCCAAGAGCGGGCCAACCTTAATCAGCGAATGCTCGTCTTCGTGAACAACAAGGAGACCGGCCGCTATCTCATTCGGCAGCTTGAAACGGCCGGCATTCGGGCTGATAAAGTGTTCGGCGGCCGCGATCGCCGGACAAAGCTGCAGCGGGAGACACTGGCCCGGCTTTCAGTCGGCGAGCTTGACGTGGTCATTGCTACCTCCACGCTGGAGTTGGGTGTGTCAGTGCCGGAAGTGAATGTCGTCGTCCATTACTCCCTGCCGATGACGGAAACATCCCGGATCCAGAGAAGCGGCCGGACGGGAAGATTCAGGTCAGGCGAAGTCATCTTCCTGACTATGAGCCATCGTTTTGACGAGGCCATCTACTGGGGGGTCAAAAAAGAAGAGCGGACGATGAAAAACATCGTCGTCGGACGGATGCAGACCCGTCCCGAACCCAAGCGCGAATTGCCGTTGTTTGATGGTTCGTTTGAGCCCCGCCTTTCTCGGCGCTGACAGGC
>Ga0155702_102_pt1 | contig 18796 bp, 17 predicted proteins | sample RifCSPlowO2_01_FD_107359 | JGI IMG/M metagenome (GOLD analysis project Ga0155702, IMG submission 107359) | Candidatus Yanofskybacteria bacterium RIFCSPLOWO2_01_FULL_49_17
AAGGCAAAAGCCGGCTTAACTGCAAGACGGATGTGTCGCGCAGATGCGAAAGCAGGACTTAGTGAACCGACTCTTGCTCGTAGGAGCGGAGAAGATCATCAGATAAAAGCTACTCCGGGGATAACAGGCTAGTACTGCCCGAGCGTTCACAGCGACGGCAGTGTTCGGCACCTCGATGTCGGCTCGCCCTATCCTCCTGCTGAAGAAGGTGGGAAGGGTTTGGCTGTTCGCCAATTAAAAGGGTACGTGAGCTAGGTTCAAACCGTCGTGAGACAGGTTGGTCCATATCTGGTGCGGGCGTTGAAATTTGAGGAGGGTTGTGGCTAGTACGAGAGGACCGCCATGAACGAACCTCTGGTCTGCCGGCTGTTCCGCCAGGAGCAGCGCCGGGTAGCTATGTTCGGTTCCGATAAGCGCTGAAAGCATATAAGCGCGAAACGGGCTCCAAGATGAGATTTCTCAGACACCTTGTAGATCACGAGGTTGATAGGGCTCAGATGTACGCGCCGCGAGGCGCTTAGTCGAGAGCTACTAACCAGTCATAAATATTTCTCTTTTGAGAAATATGAATAATCGCTTGATGAAGTATTTCTTGCTTCGGTGATAGATTTTCCCTACTAAATAAACAAAAAGCATTGGCTTGGTGGCTATGCTGGCGTTGAACTACCTGATCCCATCCCGAACTCAGAAGTAAAAGACGCCAAGGCCCATGATAGTCGGGATTACCCGGCGAAAGTAGGTAGCCGCCAGACCAATGCTTTTTGATTTCGTCTTTCCCGGCCGAGAGGGGCCATTCTGGCCCCTCTCGGCCTTTTTTGATAGGATGTTTCTATGTCACGGTTCGCCAAGCAGCTCATCATCGCTCTTGTTTACGTACTTATAATCGGAGGAATCGGTTTTTTGTTTTTCCGATCAAGTTATGGGCCGACCTGTTATGACGGAATCCAGAACGGAAAAGAGGAAGGCGTTGACTGCGGGACCATTGCTTGCGGTTCTGCCTGCGCCTCTCCGATCCAAGCCCTTCAGGTCCAATCGGTCCAGCTGGTCCGGACCTTGGCCGGCGACCACGATCTGGCCTTCCAGCTCTACAATCCCAACACCGATTACGGAGTGTCAGCCGGCACTTATGAGCTGGCAGTGGAGAATCAGCGCTCCATCCATGATTTTTACATGCTGCCCGGCCAGACCAAATATATCGTCCTGACCTCTATTTTGGGATTGACCGGGAACCCTTCAGTCGAGGTCTCCATAAAGAGCGTCCAATGGGAAAAAGTTTCAATTGACCCGAATGTGCGGTTCACCATCTCAAACGAGCATTATAATGCCGGCGAGAGCCAAACAATTTTTGAAGCGATGGTCACCAATGATTCGGACTATGATTTTGAATCGGTTGACATTCAGGTATCGGCTGCAGACCTTTCGGGGCGGCTTTTAGCTACGAACGTAACCAATGTCAGGACGTTCTTGTCTAAAACCAGCAGATACGTTAAATTGACCTGGCCCTTTGTCCTGCCGGCCGATGCCCGTGTATCAGTGCAGGCGGCAACCAATGTTTTTGACAACGATAATTTTTTAAAGCGAAATGGCACCCAGGAGAGGTTTCAGCAATATTATTAGGCATTATTTTTCGGGCATTGACGTCACTTTATTTGCCACCGTGGTGGCAATTTGTTTGTTCGCTGTCTTTAATCTTTATGGCATCGGCGGCAATGATACGCTTGTCGCCCGACAGGCCATATTTGCCGGCATCGGAATTGTTCTGATGAGCATTCTTTCCTTTTTTAATTACAGATATTTTAAGAATTCTTCTTCGCTGGTGCTGACATTTTACATTGCGGCGGTGCTGTTTCTCATTATGCCGTTCTTCTTTCCTTCCATCAGGGGAGTACAGTCATGGGTCATCATCGGCGGACTGACGTTTGAGCCGGCCGAGCTTATGAAGCTCATTCTCATCGTCCTGATGGCCAAATATTTTTCCCAGCGCCATACTCTTATAAACGACTTCCGTCACATTATCATCTCTGGCGCTTACTGTTTGATACCTGCCGCCATCACTCTGGTCCAGCCGGACCTGGGCTCCGCTGTCATCATGGCCATTATCTGGCTGGGCATGCTCATGGCCGCCGGCATCAATGCCCGGCATCTGTTTGCCCTTATGGTCATAGGGCTTTTGACGACGGTGGCCGCCTGGCTTTTCGTATTAAAGCCGTACCAGCAGGTACGGATATTGTCGTTCATGAATCCGGCCGAGGATCCTAGGGGCAGCGGCTATAGTCTCATACAATCAAAGATCGCCATCGGCAACGGGTATATTTTTGGAAATGGGTGGCAGAATGGCCCTCAAACAAAGAATGGTTTCCTGCCCGAGCCCTACAATGATTTTATTTTCGCCGCTACAGCAGACCAGTTCGGCCTATTGGGCCTGGTCTCCGTATCGGCGGCCATTCTCTTGATCGTCTCTCGCATTCTGCTCATCGGCCAGCGGGCCGTTTCTAATTTTGGCAAGTTATTCTCTGTCGGCCTGGTCATCTTCATTGCCACCCATGCGGTCATTTCGGCCGCGGTCAATGTCGGTCTTATGCCAGTGACTGGAATCCCATTCCCGTTCCTTAGCTATGGAGGCAGCTCGCTCATCTCTTTTATGATGGGTATCGGTATTGTCCAAAGCATCAAAAGATATAGTTAAGATAGCCACTAGCCACTAGGTCCTAGTCGCTGAACATCATGGAATTAAAAATTAATTTTCTAGAAAATGGGCGAGAGGCGGCGCTCATCTTGACCGATGAGGGACGGATTTTGGATGAGTTGATAATTCCTATTGACAATTCCTTTGACACCCTGTTGGTAACTTCTATTGACAAAATTTTCAAAAAGAATAGAATAGATAAATCGTCTCTGAAAGTGGTAAACGTCGCTCCCGAGACCGATAACGGGAGTGTTGCCTACCGAACGGCCCGGGCGGTCGGGGAGGCCCTAAAAAGTTAGTAAAATTGCTGCGATTTAATATCCGCAATCAGTAGTCAAATAGGCCGGTACCGCACGACCCTGTGGGTTATCGTGTGTTTTTTATCGCTTTTAATACTTTAATTTTTACATGTCTCGTAAAATATTCTCCAAACTCTATGTAGACCAAATGGAAGCGCCAAATTTGGTGCAGGTCCAACTGGATTCCTATAAATGGTTCTGGGACCATGGCTTCAAGGAGCTCCTGAAGGACGTTTCTCCTATTGAGGATTGGACCGGCAAGGAGCTGGAGCTTCATTTTTTGGACTATAAACTAGAAGAGCCCAAATATGACGAGCGAACCTCGGTTGAAAAGAACACCAGCTTTGAAGCTCCCTTGAAGGTAAAAGTCCTTCTTAAGAACAAGAAGACCGGCCAGGAGCGGGAGCAGGAATTGTTCCTCTCGGACTTTCCTCTCATGACCCCGCGCGGCACTTTCGTCATCAACGGAGTGGAGCGCGTCGTCATCTCCCAGCTCATCCGCAGCCCGGGCGCATTTTTCTCACTTTCCCGTTCAAGCCGCTACAAGCGGTTTTTCGGCGCCAAACTCATCCCTTCCCGCGGCGCTTGGCTGGAGTTCGAGACCGAATATAACGGCGTCATCTCCGTCCGTATAGACCGCAAGCGCAAGGTCGCCGCCACCGCCCTTTTGAGGGCGCTAGGCCTTTCCAAAGACGAGGATATCAAGAAGACCTTCGCTGACGTGGATACTGATCCGAACACGAAGTACATCTTGGCAACCATTCTTCAAGACCCGTCATCCAATGAGGACGAGGGTTTCATTGAGCTCTACAAGCGGGTCCGTCCGGGCGACCCGGCCACCGCCGACAATGCCAAGCAGATGATACAAAATCTGTTCACCAACTCGGCCCGGTATGACCTGTCCAAGGTGGGCCGCTTCCGAATAAACAAACGCTTTGACCAGAACATCAATTATAACGAGCCGAAGAACAGGGTCCTGCGTCTGGAGGATGTGGTCCTCATCCTTAAAGAAATAATCAAGCTGAATAACAACCCGTCGGCCATGCCTGACAACATTGACCACTTGGGCAATCGTCGCGTCAAGACCCTCGGCGAACTTTTGCAGGACCGCTTGCGCATCGCTTTCGCTCGCATGGAGAGGAACATAAAAGACCGCATGTCCACGACTGACGTGGCCACGGCCATGCCTTCTCAACTCATCAATGCCCGCCCATTCGTGGCGGCGCTCAAGGAATTCTTCTCCTCCGGCCAGCTGTCGCAGTTCATGGATCAGGAGAACCCTCTTTCCGAGCTGGAGCACAAACGACGTTTGTCGGCTATGGGTCCGGGCGGTCTGACCCGTGAACGGGCCAGCTTTGACGTTCGCGACGTCCATCCGTCTCATTACGGCCGCATCTGCCCTATTGCCACCTCTGAAGGAGCCAACATCGGCTTGGTCAGCCACTTGGCTATGTACTCTAAGATATCCGACCTCGGCTTCATACTCACTCCTTACATCAAAGTCAAGGACGGAAAGGTCACCGGCGAGGTTATCTATTTGGACGCTACCGAGGAGGAACGCTATGTTATAGCCCAGGCCGGGGCTAAGACCGACAAGAACGGCAAACTTATTTCGGACGAAAAGATACCGGCCCGCGTGAAAGGGGAACCGTCCACGGCTTTGGCGTCCGAGATAGATTATGTGGATGTATCTCCCCGCCAGCAGTTCTCGGTCGCCACCTCGCTTATCCCGTTCCTTGAACATGACGATGCAAACCGCGCGCTGATGGGCACGAACATGCAGAGGCAGGCGGTTCCGCTCATCATGCCGGAAGCTCCATATGTCGGCACCGGCCTGGAGGAAAAAGTAGCCCGCGATTCGGGCATGCTTGTCATCGCCCCGGAAGCCGGCACTATCACCAAGATCGACGCTTCCCACATAGTGCTTGAAACAGACAAAGGGAAAGAGCACGATTTCAAATTTCTTAAATTCCGCCGGTCCAACAAGTTCACCTCATTGAACCAGCGGCCGATAGTGAAGAAAGGCGATAAGGTCAAAAAAGGCCAGGTCTTGGCCGACGGTCCTTCCACCCGTGGCGGCGAGCTGGCCTTAGGCAAGAATCTTTTGGTGGCTTATATGTCTTTTGAGGGCGCGAACTTTGAGGATGCCATCGTCATCTCCCAACGCCTGGTAAAAGAGGATACTCTCTCGTCCATTAACGTCGTTGATTATTCAGTCGATGTCCGCGATACCAAGCTTGGCCCCGAACTGACCACCTTTGACATTCCGAACGTGGCCATGGAGCGATTGAACGACCTTGACCCAGACGGTGTAGTCAGGGTCGGAGCCGAGGTCCATTCCCAGGATATCCTGGTCGGCAAGATATCTCCGAAAGGTGAATCGGACCTGACTGCCGAGGAGCGGCTCCTCCGGGCCATTTTCGGAGATAAGTCCAGGGACGTTAAAGACACATCTCTGCGCTTGGACCACGGCAAACAAGGTCGCGTCGTGGGAGTGAAGACCTTCAGCCGTGAGGAGGGAGACAAGCTTGATGTCGGCGTCATAAAGCGTATTGAGGTTTCCGTTGCCCAGCTTCGCAAGATACAGGTCGGCGATAAGATGGCCGGCCGCCACGGCAACAAGGGCGTCATATCGGTCATCTTGCCCGAGGAAGACATGCCTTTCTTGGCCAATGGCACGCCGGTTGATATCGTTCTTTCTCCGCTCGGCGTTATTTCTCGCATGAACATCGGCCAGATATTGGAATCCCATCTAGGCATCGCCGCCAAGAAGCTTGGCTATAAAGCGGCCGCTCCGGCCATGACCGGCCCGACCGAGGATGCCATCATAGATGAGCTTAAAAAGGCGGGCCTGCCCGTGGATGGACGCCAGCAACTTTATGACGGCAAGACCGGCCTGCCCTATTCCAAACCGGCCCATGTCGGCATGACCTATTTCTTGAAGCTCATCCACATGGTGGAGGACAAGCTTCACATGCGCTCCATCGGTCCTTATTCTCTAATCACCCAACAGCCCCTGGGAGGCAAAGCCCAGTTCGGCGGCCAGAGGTTCGGGGAGATGGAGGTCTGGGCCTTGGAAGGTTACGGCGCCGCCCATACCTTACAGGAGATGCTGACCATAAAATCGGACGATGTCCTTGGTAGGGCCAAGACGTATGAGTCAATCGTGAACGGCGAAGAGATAAGAGCACCGCATCTGCCAGAATCGTTCAAGGTCTTGCTTTCCGAGATCAAAGGACTTGGTTTGAACGTGGAATTAATAGAAAAATGAGCACAAAATCAATAACTAATAACAATAAACCAATAAAATAGTTATAACTCTATTTTGTTTATTGAACAAGATAGAAAGATGGGGGTAAGAAGTTTGCGACAGCTCGGCTGCTCGCGGGCTCGCAACTCCTCGCTGGCAAACATCTTATGGATCTAGCGTCAATAAAACTAAAGGTCGCCTCTCCGGATGATATCTTGTCGTGGTCATACGGCGAAGTGACCAAGCCGGAGACCATCAATTACCGCACCCAGAAACCGGAGCGCGAGGGCCTTTTCTCCGAGGCCATTTTCGGTCCGACCAAGGACTGGGAATGCTATTGCGGCAAGTACAAGCGCATCCGCTACAAAGGCATCATCTGTGACCGCTGCGGGGTCGAGGTGACCCGTTCCATCGTCCGGCGCGAACGCATGGGTCATATCAAACTAGCTTCTCCGGTGGCCCATATCTGGTTCCTCCGCGGCGTGCCTTCCAAGGTGGCCGGCATCCTGGGCGTGTCTTTGCCCGAGCTTGAAAAGGTGGTCTATTTTGCCAGCTATATCGTGACCAAGGTCAATGAAGACCTCAAAGCCGAGGCCATGAAGAGGATTGAGAGTGAATTTAAATCAAAGATCAAGAACATCAAGGGGTCAGAGGAAGAATCCATCAAAGAGCTCAAAGATCGCGAAAAGAACAATCTCCGCAATCTTCAGAAATACCAAATAATCTCGGAACTGGATTACCGCGACCTGGCCTTGAAGTACGGTGAGGTGTTTGAAGCGGGCATCGGCGCCGAGGCGGTCAAGAAACTTCTGGAAGAGCTTAACTTTGACGAGCTTTCCCAACAGATAGAAGGCGAGCTGAAGAACGAGACCAATCCGATGGGGGCCAGGAAGCTTTCACGGCGGTTGCGGTTCATCAAGGGCATGCAGCGCTCAGGCATCCGTCCGGAATGGATGATAATGACCATCCTGCCGGTTATCCCACCAGCCCTGCGCCCGATGGTTCCGCTTGACGGCGGCCGCTTTGCCACTTCCGATCTGAATGACCTTTACCGGCGCGTCATCAATCGTAACAACCGCTTAAAACACCTCCTTGAGCTCAAAGCGCCCGAGGTCATCACCAAGAACGAGAAACGCATGCTTCAGGAGGCGGTTGATTCTCTCATTGATAACTCAATGAAGAGAAGCCAGACATCCACTGCCGCATCGACCGGCCAGAAGCGGCCCCTGAAATCTTTGGCCGACATGCTTAAGGGCAAACAAGGCCGGTTTCGCCAGAACCTTCTGGGCAAACGCGTGGACTACTCGGGCCGAAGCATCATCGTCATCGGCCCGGAGCTTTCCATCTCCGAATGCGGCCTGCCCAAGTCCATGGCCTTGGAGCTTTTCAAACCGTTCGTCATCGGCATCCTCATCAAGAAAGAGCTGGCCCATAACATCAAGTCGGCCAACCGGTTGATAGAACAGGAAACGCCGGATGTCTGGGCGGCGCTTGAGGAGGCAATGCATGAAAAACTGGTCTTGCTTAACCGCGCTCCGACTTTGCACCGCTTGTCCGTCCAGGCCTTCAAGCCGATTCTCATTGAAGGCAAGGCCATCAAGGTCCCAGCCCTGCCGACCCTGGCTTTCAATGCTGATTTTGATGGCGACACCATGGCCGTCCACTTGCCTTTGACCAATGAAGCCCAAGCCGAGGCCCGCGAACTAATGCTGGCCAGCCACGCTATTTTGAAGCCGGCCACCGGCGACCCGGTCGCGGCGGCCAAGAACGATATCGTGCTCGGCTGTTATTATTTGACCTCCACCATTGACGGTGCCAAGGGCGAAGGCAAGACATTTTCTTCATATACTGAAGCGATGCTGGCCTATGAAAGTGGGCTGGTGAACATTCAGGCCAAGATAAAACTCCCGGACCCGACCGTAAAAGAAGGCCACGCTTCGATCATTGAGACCAGTATCGGTCGCCTCATCTTCAACAACGCCTTGCCGCGGGGATATCCTTTCGTCAACAAAAAACTGGCTCGCAAAGACCTGCGCGAAATAGAGTCCGATATCTGGGACGAACATGGCGAAGAAGTGACGGTGCGCTTCCTTGATACCATTACCCGCCTCGGCTTCCATTACGCCACTTTGTCCGGCGTGTCTTGGAGCATGTCCGACATCCATATACCAGACCAGAAGGGTGAGATCGTATCAGAGGCCAATAAACTAATAGAGCAGAACCGCGAACTTTATGATGAAGGATTTTTGACCGAACTTGAGAGAAAGGCCAAAGCCATCGAGATTTGGAGCAACGCCAAAGCCAAGCTTTCGGTCCTGGTGAAGAAACAGCTCGGCCCGACCGATTCCGCTTTCATGCTCGTTGATTCAGCCGCTCGCGGTTCCTGGTCGGTTCTGGACCAATTGATGGGCATGCGGGGCATTGTGTCCAATCCCTCCGGCGACCTTATTGAAATGCCGGTCCGCGCCTCGTTGAAAGAGGGTATGCAACCGCTGGAATATTTCATCTCCACGCACGGCGCCCGCAAAGGCCTGGTGGACACTGCTTTGAAGACGGCGACTGCCGGCTACCTGACCCGCCGTTTGGTTGACGTTTCCCAGGATGTGGTCATTACCGAGGAGGACTGCAAGACCAAAGAGGGATTCACTCTTTATGCCGAAGATTCCAAGTTTAGCGGCGATTCTCTGGGTAAGCGTGTCAAGGGCCGGGTAGTAATGGAAGACATCGTTGCTCCGGACGGCGCTGTCGTTGCCAAGAAGGGCAAAATAATAGATAAGGAAATTTCCAAGAAGATAGATGAACTTAAGCTTGAGAAGATAGAAGTCCGCTCGGTCCTGAAATGCAAATCAACTTCAGGCCTCTGCCGCATGTGCTACGGTTTTGACCTGGCCAAGAACGAGATGGTCAATATCGGCGAAGCGGTCGGCGTGGTCACCGCTCAAGCCATCGGCGAGCCGGGCACCCAGCTGACAATGCGCACATTTCATACTGGAGGTGTGGCCGGCGGAGCCGACATCACCATGGGCCTGCCGCGCATTGAAGAGATATTCGAGGTTCGTCCGCCGCAGTTCAAAGCTATTGTTTCCGACGTGGATGGCAAGGTTACGGCTGTTGAAGAGCATCCTAAACAACGGGTCCTTGTGGTTGAAGTGGCCGAAACAGGGGAGAAGCGCGAATATGTGCTGACCCCGAACATCCCCTTGACCGTCGGTGTCGGCGACCTGGTCTCGGTCGGCCAGCAGCTTTCAGAAGGCAACATTGACCTCCGCGAACTGTTCACTGCCACTGGCGACATGGACCTTGTCACCCGCTATATCGTCCGCGAGGTCCAAGGCATTTACTCACCGACCGGAGACAGCATCAATGACAAGCATGTGGAGCTCATCACTCGCCAGCTCTTCTCGCGCGTAAAAGTGCTTGACCCGGGCGATACCGAACTTCTGACCGACTCCATTGTTGAAAAGAAGGGCGTATTGCTGGCCAATGAAAAGGCCAAAGCCGAGAAGAAGCGAGAAGCCACTTATGACCAGCTTATCCTGGGCATCACCAAGGTTGCCCTATCAACTGACAGTTTCCTTTCCGCTGCGTCTTTCCAGGAAACGGCTAAAGTGCTTATTGATGGAGCGGTCATCGGCAAGGAGGATTATCTCCGCGGTCTCAAGGAGAACGTCATTATCGGCCGGCTAATACCGGCCGGCACCGGATTTAAGGACCAGATATAGCCCTATAAAATTAAACGATTGCTTCGTTATCCGCTCCGGTACTCAACGCGATACCGACATAGTATCGCTTTTTCCGTTCCTCGCGGTTGCCTCGCACTCGTTTAATTTTATACGGACACTAAAAACCCTTGTTTTACAAGGGTTTTTAGGTATTGTAATTATTATAAAAGTATGGTATGATATAAGCACGATAGATTTTGCCTGCCTGCCACAGGCAGGGCTAGTCCAGCAGGCGCCGGACGGCCCAAGAGACCGTTCTTCACAAGAGGTGCATTATGACGGAGTTTTTCGCAGCCGTTTTGTTGTTTGCCGCTCTCGTTGCCGGCCTCGTCTTCATCAAGAAGGCGAACGGCAATGGCCGTATCAGCATCGGAGTGGCTGGTCTGACGCCGGCCATGTTTTATGAGGTTGGCGAGCAGATGCTCTACCCCGACAAGCATGGCCGGTATCAGCGCCGGGGTGAAGTTGTCCACATCAGTGGGACCACCGTACGCCTGCGTTGCGGACACGAGAACAACGCGACGTTCCCGCGTCCGCTGGCGTCGCTTCGCCGTTCGGCTTTCCGCGCCTAGAAGGACACATGAGTTACTACTACGCTGAATTGCAGACGCCGGGTCGCATTGTCGATTCGGCGGCAGTGGCTTTCTCGGCCGGCTCCAGACGGGCCGGAGAGATCCAGAAGCAGGAGCGGATCCGGCGCGAGGCGCTGGAAAGCCGAACTCGAGCGCTGGCCAATTTGGCTTGCGTTCTCGTCAAGAAACCCAAAACTGATGCGGGGTACCCGCGTGCGGTACCACATGAGGTGAATCGTGCGATTATGACCGAGTAACACCAACACTCGTCGGGTCGGAGAAAACCCACCGCGAAAATCTCCGATTGGCGGCGTACTGTCGTGATGACAGAACGCCGCCTTTTAATTTGAATGTTTTTAAGTATTTATGCGATAATATGATCATGGCCAAGAACTGGAAACATAGAGAAGAAGAAGAACTTGATGAGAATAAACCTCGCAAGCGGGGACGGCCCCGGAAAGAAGATGTTGAGCGCCGGCCAAAGTTTGATATCGCCCAGGAGACCAAGAACAGCATCTGGGGCGTCATTTCCTTGAGCTTGATGCTGGTCAGCGTTTTGAGCTTTATCGGCAAGGCCGGCCGCGGCGGCGAGGCCTTCAACACCGTCGCCCGGACCCTTTTCGGCTACGGCTTTCTCATCATTCCCATCGCCCTTTTGTTCCTCGGTTATTCCTTTTTCAAGTCCATCCACCGCAAGATATATTCCACCGCCCTCTTAGGTACCTGCCTGTTCGTCCTGACCTTTTTGGGCGGGCTCTATATATACGGCGGCGGCGACATAAACGCGCGGGTCATGCACGGGGGGTATCTTGGTCTGGTCCTCGGTTATCCGCTCCTGTCCTTGGTCGGCTTCACCGCCGCCGCCATCGTCCTTCTGGCCCTGGCTGTCATCGCCTTCCTGATATCAATGGATGTTTCATTCGGCCATCTTTTCAAGAAAAGCGAGAAAGAAATGCCGATGGACAACGTGGTGGTCAAAAAAGGCAACGAGGTCCTGCCCAAGCCGGACTTCAAGGCCACACTGGTCCCGGCTAAGGCCATCCCGGTCGTGCCGATGACCGACAAAGAGTTCATCATCAAGAATTTGAAGCACGGCAAATGGACTCTGCCGCCGCTGGAGCTTTTGCATGAGGACCAGGAGGAGGCCGTCACCGGCGATATCAATGCCTCGGCCACCATCATCAAACGCACCCTGGCTAATTTCGGCATTGACGTGGAGATGGGCGAGGTCTCCATCGGTCCGACCGTCACCCAATATACCCTCCGGCCGGCCGTCGGCGTCAAACTTTCCCGCATCAGCGCCCTTGGCTCGGACCTTTCTCTGGCCTTGGCCGCCCATCCCATCCGCATTGAGGCGCCGATACCGGGCAAGTCGCTGGTCGGCATTGAGGTGCCCAACAAAAAAGTGGCCCTTATCGGTTTGCGCAACATGTTTGAGACCGATGAGTTCAAGAAATCCAAGTTCTTCCTGCCTTTGGCTCTGGGCCGCGACGTGTCCGGTCTGCCGGTCTTCGCCGGCCTGGAAAAGATGCCCCATCTTCTTTTGGCCGGCGCCACCGGTTCGGGCAAGTCCATCGCCATCAACGCCATCCTCCTTTCCTTGCTCTACAAGCATTCGCCGGATATCCTGAAATTGATATTGATAGATCCTAAAAGGGTGGAGCTGACGCTCTACAACGATATCCCGCACCTCATCACGCCAGTCATCATTGACAACAAGAAGGTCATCGGCGCTCTGAAATGGGCCATTAATGAAATGGACCGGCGCTATGATCAATTATCCCGTACCGGCTCCAAGGACGTCTTCTCTTACAATGCCAAGATGACCGAAAAAGATGAACCGCCAATGTCGTTTATCCTGATAGTGATAGACGAGCTGGCCGATCTGATGGCCTCTTACGGCCGCGACGTGGAAGCGGCCATCGTCCGCCTGGCCCAGATGTCCCGGGCGGTCGGCATCCACCTCATCCTTTCCACCCAGCGTCCGTCGGTGGAGGTCATCACCGGCCTTATCAAGGCCAATATCACTTGCCGAATCGCTCTGGCCGTCGCTTCCCAGATTGATTCCCGCACCATCTTGGACATGGCCGGCGCCGAAAAACTGCTAGGTAAAGGCGACATGCTCTTCCTGTCGGGCGACACGGCCAAGCCCCGCCGTTTGCAGGGCGCCTTAGTGACCGAGCATGAGGTCCATGGCGTGGTCAGGTTCCTTCATAAAGAAGCCGTGGCGCTGGGCGAAGAGGTCAAAGGCGAGAACGTCCCCCAGGTTGATTTCAACGCCAAAGCCCATATCGGTGGATTTGGCGGTCAGGATGACGCGGATGACGACATGTATGCCGAGGCCAAACAAGTGGTTATTGAGGCCGGCAAAGCGTCCGCCTCGCTGTTACAGCGGCGTCTGCGCGTCGGCTATGCCCGCGCCGCCCGCTTGCTGGATATCCTGGAGGAGAAAGGCATCATCGGGCCGGGCGACGGCGCCAAGCCCCGCGATGTTTACATCAAACCGGACGGCATGGCCCAGAGCCATGAGATGTCTGGCTATTCCCGTCCGGCCAGTCCAGTGAGAAATGATAACGGTGTTATGTCGGCCGACACGTCCGAATCAGAGCGAGAAGACAATGGCTAGAAGTAAAAGTAAATTCTTAGACTTGTTTTTAATAATTCTTTTTCCGGCTTTAGCTTTTGGTCTTACTTTATATTTAAAGCTGAACTTTTTCCAAGCCACTCTTTTGTTTTTTGCTGTTCCTTCAGCCTATTTATCGTTTCGTAAACCTCATCTAATTAAACGGAGCCTTATTTTTACGGGAATCGTTTTCATTCCCATGGTCATTATTCTTGACTATTTTGCTTATACCGATCTCGCCTGGTTCGTCCCGAATAGTGCCATTAGATTTTTTAACGGCGCTATCCCGATTGAGGATTTTATTTGGACCTTCTTTTATATGTATTTTGGCGTAATTTTTTGGGAGTACTTTGTAGATCATAGCCGGACCCATAAAAAAACCTCCAAACATCTAAAATATTTAGTAATTGTGTTATCGCTTCTCCTCTCTATTTTTTTGTTTGTATACTTCGGGAGGCCTGAACTGCTCGTCCAGCCTTATACATATTTGAAACTGGGTATTATTTTTATTGCCTCCCCTTTAATAATACTCCTTTTTGAGTTCCCAAGATTGATAAGAAAAGTATGCATCATTGGAATTTACTTTTTCATGGTCTCTTTATTAGAAGGATATGCAGGTTTAAAGCTTAATCACTGGAATTTTCCCGGCCATAATTTTATTGGGCTCACCAAACTTGCCGGTTAAGCATTACCTATTGATGAGATTTTGTTTTTTTGGATGCTGGCCATTCCAAGCGTGATAGTCTTGTATGAGTTCTATATGGATGACGAAAAATAGCCCCTTGTTTTTATACGCTCGTTTTGTAACATGAGAACATGGAAATAACTCCTAAGTTAGTCATTCTTTTCGGTTCTCAAGTTTCAGGCCACACCCATCTTAATTCCGATTATGATGTGGCTATTTTGGCCAAAGAACACCTTACTTTGGATTTGAAAAATGAGCTTTGCGACGCGTTGGCAAAGCGGCTTAGTACTAGCCCCCATCTGGTAGACATAGTTGATATTCGGGCGGCCTCGCCATTGCTAAAACGGGTCATTGCTGACGGTAAGTTGTTAATTGGCTCCGAAGACGAATTTCTAAAATTTAAGCTATCGGCCTGGAGAGAATATATTGATACAGCGAAATTCAGAATGTTCAGAAGCCGTTCATTGAAAGAGAGCATTGCTTAGATATGAAGACCGAAATAATAGAGAAAAAGCTCGAGCAGATAAAAGTCCTCCTGAAAGAACTAAAAGGTCTTTTAGCTAAACCCTTTTCTTTGCAAGGATTTGGGATGATTATCATTCGGGCGGCGGAGCGGGACTTTCAGCTTGTTGTGGATACTGCTAGTGACATTAACATGGTAATTGTGGCAGAAAAGACGGGCAAGATACCCGAGAACTACTGGCGAGCGTTTTCTGATTTGGAGGAATTAGGCATATTTGATGAAAAAGTGCTTAAACAACTTATTCAAGCGTCAAGATTACGAAATGTGCTGGTTCATGACTATGACTTTGAGGAGGACTTTGAACGATTTTTCAATTCGGCCAAATTCTTATTGCCGGCATTTGACCAATATGTAAAAATTATTATTAAGTATATAAATAAATGATTAAAAACACGGCAAAAAAACCTGTTGAAAAAGAGAATGAGAGAGCAGCGGCTCAGAAAATTCAGGACGCGCGCGGTAAGAATGTAGAGATGATGGTCAAAGAGTTGCAAGAGAAATATGGTGAGGGCTCCATCATGCGTTTGGGCCAGGTCAGCAAGGTTGACGTGGATGTCATCCCGACCGGCTCCATCTCGCTGGATATCGCGCTGGGTGTGGGCGGCGTGCCCCGCGGTCGGGTCATTGAGGTATATGGTCCAGAATCGTCCGGTAAGACAACTCTCTGTTTACATATTGTTTCTGAAGCCCAGAAAGCCGGCGGCGTGGCCGCCTACGTTGACGCCGAGCATGCCTTGGATCCCGAATACGCCAGAAAGATCGGTGTCAAAATAGACCAGCTCCTCATCTCCCAGCCGGATACAGGCGAGCAGGCCCTGGATATCGTGGAATCACTCGTGAAATCCGGCGGCGTGGATGTGGTGGTGGTGGACTCGGTGGCCGCCCTGACCCCGCGAGCCGAGATTGAAGGCGAAATGGATCAGCAGCACATGGGCCTCCAGGCCCGCCTGATGTCCCACGCTCTGCGCAAACTGACCGCCATTGTCGCCAAATCCAAAACGACGGTCATTTTCATCAACCAGCTGCGCATGAAGATAGGCATTATGTTCGGCAATCCGGAAACGACCCCGGGCGGCATGGCCCTGAAGTTCTATTCTTCGGTCCGGGTGGAGATACGCAAGTCAGCCCAGATACAATCCGGCGAAAAGATAGTCGGCAATCGGGTCAAGGTGAAGATAGTCAAGAACAAGATCGCTCCGCCGTTCCGCACTTGCGAGTTTGATATTCTTTATAATGAAGGCATCTCCAAATACGCCGATATCGTCAACGCCGGCGTCCGCTACGGCATCGTCAATAAGTCCGGCTCGTGGTTCAGCTACAACGGCGAGAAGATAGGGCAGGGCATTGAGGGCGCCCGCCAGTACCTCAAGGAAAATCCGAAAGTAGAAAAAGAGATTACCAAGAAAATTCGCGAAGCGGCCGCCAAAGAAGAACTGGCGCCTATTACTAGCGAGAAATCAGAGTAAACTAAAAACCCCGCCATCTGGCGGGGTTTTTAGTTTATTTAACTGTTTGGTTGCGAGTATATGGCATCAGTGCCATATAGCGGGCGAGTTTGACCGCGTTGGCAATCATCCGCTGGTGGCGGGCGCAAAGGCCGTTGCGGCGGGAAGTCCCAATCTTGAACTGCGAAGTTACATAGCTACGTAAAAATTTTGTGTTCTTATAATCAACGTGGCTGATGTTGTCCTGGCATAATTGACAATTCATTATCTACGAATTACTAATCTGTACGAATGTACGAATATCTGAATGGGTCGCATTAGTATATTCGTAAGTCATTCGTAATTAATAGATTAAAATGGTAAGTCACTTTCTTTGATGGCCATCTCGTCTTCTTCCACTCCGGCGTTCATGGGCTCATCCTCGCCGATGATGGGGATGTCGTCTTCTTTGACTTGGCCGGCTAGGCCTGGGGCTTTGGGAGCAGCTGGTCCGTTGGCCGGACCGCTGCCGGGCTGGAAGGCGCCTCGGGGGTCATTGGCCGAGCGGGGACCGAGCTGGAGGTTCTCGGCGACGACTTCGGTCGTGTAACGCTTCTGACCGTCCTTGCCCGTCCATTGGCGGGTCTGCATCCGGCCCTCAATGTAGACCATGCCGCCCTTTTTGAGGTAGTTGTTGGCTATCTCTCCCAAGCGTCCCCAAGCGATAACCCGATGGTACTCGGTCGCTTCTTTGCGGCCGGAAGCGTCGTTCCAGACGCGGTTGGTGGCCATATTGATGTTTGTCACGTTCTGGCCGCTCGGTGTCTGTCTTGCCTCCGGGTCCTGGGTCAACCGGCCGATGAGAAATACCTTGTTTAGATTCATCCCGTACGAAATTTAACTGTCCCTTGTATTACCGATACAATGGTGCCGGTCAGGCAAGGTCACAGTTAAGTTTTTAATATCCCGCCGCTTGAAATTTCGTACGGGATTCATGGTTTAAGATTATAGCTTTTCTATTATTTCTTCAAGCTCCTTGTCCAGGTTCTCATTTTGGACCGGCGCCGGCGCTGTTTTCGGCGCGGCGGCCTTGGAACGCTCTATCCGTTCGCGGGCCTTGGCCTGGCGCAGGATGGCCTGGCTCTTTTCGGCGTCTGAAGGCATGCGCACGATAAGCGAACGCAATATATCGTTGTTAAGTTTGATATATTCCTGGACTCCCGCCAATCCTTCGGTGTTCTCCATATTGAACTGGATATACCCGAAAAACGCGTTGGCGTTATTTTTGATGGGGTACGAAAGACGAGTCCGCTCCGGCTCTCGGGCGAACGTAACACTTCCTTGGCCTTGGGCCAGTTTTTCCTTGAGCTCGTTGGAGATGGCGGCAATGCGCGACTCCTCCATATTCAGGTTGATATGGAACCCAAGCTCGTAATTCCTCTTTGTTTCCAACATCCCGTACGAAATAGGACTAAACACGCATAGGCATCCAGGATGCTTATACCAGCAAAGACCTACTTGATTATGTCCGCGTTAGGACTATTTCTAACGGGACAAGTGTATAAACGCTTGTTGGCCGACGGATAGGCGACGAGATATCGCACTAATGGATATTCCACCGAGCTCAAGAGCGTATATTAATCCCGACGCTTCGGTCGGGGCCCCGACATTTATCGTCGGGATTGACTGACAACATCTTATCAAATCCGACCTTTTCGGTCAAGTATTTACGAATTTAAGTAAACGTGATAATATATTGCCACGAGTTTTTTTTACCAACCATCAGGAGGCGAATAATGTTTTTTTGGAGATTGAGATTCAGTAGGGCCCAGAAACAGGACATCCGTACGTACAAAGAACTTTTACAAGTGGCCATTTCCAAGCTGGAAAACCCTCACAACGACTGTCCGCTTTCTCGTCCGCTCATCCATGAACAGATGTGGAAGAACATCGACAAGATGCTTGAAGGCCAGCAATGTTTGGCTCAGGCGATGGAATTCAGAGAGGAATGTCTACAAGGCGGAATACCTGAATCTGTCCTCTGCTTATCAGAAAGGAAGTTGCAGACCAAATACACGAGGAAGCTGAGAATAATCGAGCAGGTTTATATGCTCGATACCGCTTCTTTAAACAGTTCTACAATCGTATAAGGTGATGTGTGGTAGAAAAACCGTTAACTGCTTTTCTTGTCAATGGCTATGGCCATGATTTGGAAAGTCCACTGGGCAAAGTGTACCTTCCAAAGATGTTGTGGATGATTAGTGTCCTACAGCCGACGGTCGTAGGATGTGTCGGCGGTGTGACCGAAGGTAGGAGCTATCCGGATCTGTCAGAGGCGCGCGTGATGGCCGATTGGCTGGCAAGACACCTTGCGCCTGAACATGCGCCAGGTCATGTAGGCGCCTGGGACATTCGCCTGGTGGAGACCACCTACAGCAACTACGAGAACAGCCGAGGCGGCGCTGAGATCCTGCGGCTCTATGCCCAAGGACGGAAGTATGTCCACATCTGGCACGGCTGTGAAGCCCAGCGGGGGCTGGCTGTCCTTCTGGCCGATCGTAATTTCATGGCCGACTTGGTTGACGATGTCTGCTCCGATATCACACTGGAGACGGCTTCATGGGAGCGAGCCGATCCATTCAAGCAGGTGGCGAATATCCAGCAGGTCTATCACTTTATCCAGCATCCGAAGAGAGCCGAGGCCTTCCACTTGGCTCTCAAAGCTCGGGCGATGTTAAGGTGAACTTTTGGCAACACATAGTGGGTCCTACGGGACCCACTGTTTCTTTTGAAGGATTAATTTACTTTTATTTTAGTACCAATTGGTACTAAAATAAAAGTAAATTGGATTAGATTTTGATTTCTACCACGTCACCTTCTTGCACAATATAATCTCTCCCGACGGTCTTTAGTAAACCTTTTTCCTTTGCTTTGACATATGAGCCGGCGTCCAGAAGAGTTTTCCAGTTGATGACCTCGGCTCTGATAAAGAGCTTCTCAAAGTCGGTATGG
>Ga0155702_108_pt7 | contig 18117 bp, 14 predicted proteins | sample RifCSPlowO2_01_FD_107359 | JGI IMG/M metagenome (GOLD analysis project Ga0155702, IMG submission 107359) | Candidatus Yanofskybacteria bacterium RIFCSPLOWO2_01_FULL_49_17
AGCTGGCGGACTCGGCGCTTGACCTATGATTATTGGAATCTAGTCAGGCCACTGTTCGGCGGCTGACTTGTCTGCGGGTCGGCTCTGGGAGGATGGGCTTCGCTTAGTTTTATTAAAAATAAAAAGCCCGGGAAGCGCTGCAGCGTTAGGGGGTCTCTGATTTAGATTACGCAGCTTAACCGGTCAATAATAGGAATTTATTATAAAGTATCGAATGCGATTAAATATTCTGCTTGTCATCTGTAAAGGCATGCATGTACTTTCGATACAGCCACCAGCCAACAGGTAATGGCAACCAGAAACTGAAAGCCCGGAAAAGGAGGGTGGCGGCCAAGGCCGGCCCGATAGGCATGCCGAAGGTGGCCAGGACAAATGTCATACTGCCCTCAAAAATACCGAAGGCGCCCGGAATGAACGAAACCATGGAAATGAACCTGGTCAGCGTGAAAACAATGAACGACGCGGTGAACGAGAGCGGCTCGCCGATGGCAAAGAATACGAAGTAAAGAGTGAAGACGTTCATCAACAGTTCCAAGCCCTGCCAGAGGCAAGCTGACCAGAATGTCAGCCGGTGATGCTTGAGCTTATTGATGCCGACGGTTTCCTTCATCTGCTGGATTATCTCTTCGATGTTCGGGCCGTTCTCAAAATATTTCCGCAGTTTGAATATCATCCATTTCATGAACCGGCTCCTCTTCTTCCTCTGAAGGGCGATAAAAATACCGGCAAAGATGATGCCGAAGAAAAGGAAGACGTAGATCAGGTAGGCCAATTCGGGATGGTCGAACAAGCCGCGGGACGCGAACAGCATTGACACGGATGCAACAAAGAACGCGCCGATGGCAATATAAAGGGTCATTAACTCCAAAAGAGCGCGGGACATTGATTCAGCGAATGGCATCCCGAACTTACGCAGATACATCACAAAAAAGGCCTGGCCGGAAATAGTGGCTGACGGCAAGGCCTGATTCAAGAATTGAATGACAAAGACCAGCGGGAAAAGCTCTCTGATCGACACCTGGAGGTCTTTGATCCGCAATACATCGCGATAATTGAGGGTCAGAAAATAATAGAAAAGAAGCTGGGTCAAAGCGATGCCGACCAGCCACCATAAGTTGGCTTTCTCAAATATGGCCAGTAAGAGACGGAACTCCGAAAACTTGGCGTAAACGAGCACCAAGGCCACGAACGTGACCAGATAGAAAATTACCCGGCTTAGGTTGAATTTCAGCCGCGGCAGAGCCGAAAGCATTCCGTTTATCATTTGTATTTCTTTAATATCTGGAAATCCTGCGTCAGGGTGTCTTTGGATGCCTGATTATATATCGCCACGGCTGGATGGTATAGGGGGATGACCATAACCGGTCCATAGGACGCTTTGCTCTCAAAGGCCTGGCCGTGGATTTGGCTGATGGGTGCAAGTTCGGCCGCCAGGCCGAACTTGCGCATGATGTAGTCCATTGAAAACCTGCCTAGCGCGGCGATGACCTGCGGCTGGATGATATCAATTTGCCGGTCCAAGAACGGCCCGTAAATCTGCATCTCATCAGGTAGGGGATCGCGATTAAAAGGCGGCCGATCTTTGACGATATTGGTCACATAGACATCTTTTCGGTCAATGCCGACCGAGGTCAGAAGTTGGTCCAATATCTTGCCCGCCGCGCCGCAAAACGGCCGGCCGGTGGCCGCTTCGTTCTTGCCCGGCGCCTCGCCAATGAACATTATTTTGGCGTCATGACTTCCCTCGCCGATGACCGGAAAGACCTTGTTTTTTACTCGCTCGGCATAAAGAGGCGACTCTTTCAAGACCAGTATCTCGTCCCTTATTTTCCTCATCTCATCCGTTTTAGACATTGTTAGAAGATATAAGCCCCACTGTCAGCCAAAATAATAACTGGCCTGATTGGATTGTCCAATAAAAATGGTCAAAGAGGCCCATGGCCAGCACCGAAGCAAAGATAAGTGCGAAAGAAACATGGTAGGGTCTTTTGAAACGCGTCCGGATAACAAACTCATATACAACAAAGACTAAAAATAGCAAGAACAGAGCGAGACCTACGATTCCCAGCTCGGAATATATCAGCAAGTAGATATTATGGACCGGCTGGTACTGCTCGGCCGGCAAACCTATACCCACAGGGTGGCCCTGTACAGGGCCACCCTGTGGTAGGGGCTGGCGCATCAGCCAAGGCACGAAATTGCCGATACCCACGCCAAATAACGAAACTTCCTTAAACAATGCCTCTTGATTATAAAATACCCGGAGCTGGAAGGCCTCGTCGCTTCCCGATAGTGAGACGCGGTCTTTCACATACGGCCAATAGGCGACAGAGAACGCCAAACAAACCAGCACCGTCACGGTAAAAACTTTAAGGCCCCGCTGTCTCATTTCTGTTTTGCTCCAAAAAACTTTTTTGAAAGACGGGTAAAAACGGTAAAGAACAGTGCGAATTATAAAATTAAGCAGCCATATCCCGATAATGACCCTGGAAAAGGTCAGTAGGAATGCCCAGATGGTAACGGCGTGGAACAGATACCAGAACCACTTTCGTTTTTCATAGATGGAAATAAAATAAAACGCGGCCAGAGACAGGAATAAATAGGCCGCCAGGACATTGCTATGGACGGTCGTGCCATAGGCCCGCATTATCTTGACTCCGCCCGAGAAGAATGCGGCGATAGCGGTCATGTTCGGCGCCAGCACGCTCTCGCCCAGATATTTCAGGCCGATACTGTGCTGAACCATAAACTGCGATATGGCAACAGCCGACTGGATAAGCCCGCCGATGACCAAGGCGATAAAACACTTTGAAAGCTCGAACCGCTTCAGGACATAGTATTTGACGTAAAAATACAGCGCCGCCATCTCAATGAGCTTGAGCCATTGGAACAGCGCGACTTTCTGGTCAATGGCATTGGTTATGGAAATGCCGGCCACCGCCACAAATCCGACAAGCAACCAGTCGCTTTTTTTAAAATTAAAAATTAAAAATTTAAAATTACTGTGTATGGCCCAGTAAATAAAGAGGGTGCTTATTAATATATCCGTGCCATACACAGAAATTGCCTTCCATTCCATAAATCCGACCGGGTCATATCCGAAAATATGCCGGATGCTGAACGGAACGGAAACCAGAAACAAATAAAACAACCACTCCTCTGTTTTCTTAATCCATAATCTATATTCCATATTCCATAATCTATTATCGCTTATCTCATAATCAGGTAATACGCTATCCCCGCCGCAAGCATCGCCATGATTATATACAATATCCAATTCGGTATACCCAGGGAATATTCCGGTACTCGGTCGCCGTGGGTCTTGGCCTTGGCGTAGGTCAGGACAACGGCAATATGTTCAATGCCTATCGCCACCCCGCCAGCCAGGCCGATGACGTCCACGAAAGTCCTCAACCCGGCCAAAAAAAGGAGGAGTGGCGGGGTAATCACCAGCAGCCAGGCCTTGTATTTGTGGATGCGGTAGTCAAAACGGAAGACCTCCACCAGGCCGGAAGCAAGGGTCAAAAAGGCGCTGGTGATGGCGGTGATGCCGAAAACGGCGCCGATAACGGAGATCCGCGCTCCGATGAACTCAAAAAGACCGGAAATGGCGTCCGGCGAGGTCGCTTCACCGGAGATGCCGACCACCGTCAGAGTGAAGACCGCGTACAGGGCCGCCACGCCTAAAACTCCCAAGATTATGGCTCGGCGCAGTTTGCGCTCGTGGCCGGCCAGCAACTCGCGGCCGAGAGGCACACCGACTAGACCGCCAAAAGCGAAAAGAAGGACTCCGTAAGGGAGGTAAGCATAACTCATCATCCGGCCGGTATAATTGGCTTGGTCAATATGCTCGGCTCCGGCCGAGAAAAAAAGGACTATGACCACGGCGAAAAAACTGGTGAACAAGAATTCAAGCCAAGAAACCGTCTTAAGGCCCTTCAGGACGGCCAAGGACGCGAAAATAAAAAAGATGACGCTGTAAGAGGCGAGCGGAGCGTAGAAAAAGGACGAGAAGATGGTGTTCAAGAAATCCCCCGAGATGATGATGTAGGCCAGAAGGGCCGCGTATCCGGTCAGGACCGCGGCAAAAAACGTCAGCTTCCTGAAGACCGGGCCCAGATACTTGCTGGTGTATCCTGTCAGCTGGTGTTTGGCGCCGGTCCGCAGGACCACTTCGCCGTACATCATGTAGATTAGGACGGTCTCGGCGGCGATGACGACCAAGAGGATCGCTCCGACCCAGAAGCCGGCCTTGGAAAATGCGAACGGCAAACCGAAGATGCCCACTCCGACCATACTTCCCACTATCACCGCTGTCGCGTACCAAAATTTCTTGTTGTGCCCGAGAAAAGTCACAAATTAAGTATACTTATCTGGCTCTAAAATAAAAACAGCCCGCTCTCCATGCTGTTTTTATTTTAGGGACGCTTTGATGACATCATCCATCGTTTTAGCAAACACGAATTTGATGTCGCGTCTTATTTCCTTTGGGATATCCTCGTCCAGGTCTTTCTTGTTGGCCTCCGGCAGGATGACTGTCTTGATGCCGGCTCGATGAGCGGCAAGGACCTTTTCCTTCAATCCACCTATGGCCAGCACCTTGCCGCGCAAAGTGACCTCGCCGGTCATGGCCACTTCCTTGCGGAATGGCCTTTTCAAGAACATGGAGATGAGAGCGGTGGTGATGGCGGCACCGGCCGAAGGACCGTCCTTGGGAATGGCCCCGGCCGGAATATGGATATGGACGTCTTCTTTGACGGCAACATCTTTAATCCTATGCTTGGCGGCATAAGCGCGGGCAAAGGACAGAGCGGCTTGAGCTGATTCTTTCATGACATTGCCCAATCGGCCCGTCAGGATAAGCTTGCCCGGGCCCGGTGTCCGCAAAACCTCTATCGGCAAGAGCTCTCCGCCGACCGGCGTCCAGCCCAAGCCCGTCGCTCTGGCCATCTCATCTTTTTGCTCGGCATTTTCGTGAGTGTATTTTATGGGACCAAGATAGGTATGGACCGAGGCCGGAGTGATGTCGATGGTCTTCAAGGTCGGCGCCTCCACCAGTTTGCGGGTCACTTTACGGATGACCGAGGCCAGCTGGCGTTCAAGCTCGCGGACGCCCGCTTCGCGGGTGTGGTGGCGGATGACATCATTCAAAGCCGCGTCCTGGAAAACGAGCTGGCGCTTTTTCAGCCCGTGGTCCTTGAAAAGTTTCGGCAAAAGAAAGTTCTTGGCAATGTGGAACTTTTCGTCCTCGGTGTAGCCCGGAAATTCTATTATCTCCAAGCGGTCGCGCAGGGCCGGCGGGATGGTGTCCAGTATATTGGCCGTAGTGATGAACATCACATCAGACATATCAAAGGGTACCTCCAAGTAATGGTCGGAAAAGGCGTGGTTCTGCTGGGGGTCCAAGGCCTCAAGCAAAGCGGCCGAGGGGTCCCCGCGGAAATCGGCGCCGACCTTGTCTATCTCGTCCAGCATGAAGACCGGATTCTTGAACTTAGCGGACTGGATGCCTTGAATGAGCCGGCCGGGCATGGCGCCGACGTAGGTCCGGCGATGGCCGCGTATCTCGGCTTCATCCCGCATGCCACCAAGTGAAACACGGATGAATTTGCGTCCCAAAGCCCGGGCGATGGACTGGCCGATGGAGGTCTTGCCGGTGCCCGGCGGACCGACCAGGCACAGTATCGGCCCCTTCAGTTTGCCGACCTGTTTCTGGACAGCCAGATATTCCAAAATGCGCTCCTTGACCTTGCGCAGGCCGTAGTGGTCCTCGTTCAATATCTTCTCGGCGTCTTTCAGGTCGATCTTCTCCTTGGTCTTCTTTGCCCACGGCAGTTCGGCCAGAACGTCAAGGTAAGTGCGGATGTATGAGGTCTCGGGGTTGAAGGCCGGCATCTTACCTAAACGCTGAAGTTCTTTCATTGCTTTCTCCCGAATTTCCTCCGGCATGCCGGCAGTCAATATCTTCTTGCGCAGACCTTCAAACTCGCCTTTTTCATCCTCAACGCCAAGCTCCTTCTCAATGCTCTTTAACTGTTCACGCAGGAAAAGCTCCTTCTGCATCTTGCCGATCTGTTTTTTGGTGTCGCGGGCGATGGTCTTCTCGGCCTCAAGTATCTGGACCTCGCGGGTCAGGAAGAAATTAAGCTGGCGGAGAACGTCGCTGACGCTTTCAAGCTCCAATATCTTCTGCTGGTCCTCCACATCCAGGTTAAGGTTGGCGGTCATGATGCCCAGGAGATGCTCGGTGTCCTTTATCTGGGAGAGCATATACATGAATTCCGGTAGCATCGGGGACATGGACCGGCTCTCGCCGATGACGCGGAACTGCTCTATCGTCCGGCGCAGGAGAGCTTTTTCCTGCAAGCTGTCGCGGACGATGAGCGGCAGGGGCTGGGCCAAGGCCTTAAAGAACGGGTCATGTCCGGAATAACGGTCTATCTGGGCCCGGACAATGCCTTCAATGTCTATCTTGGATGAACCGTCCGGCAGTTTGAAGACGGAGATAATGCGGCCGATGGTGCCGACTGCGTAGAGGTCTGTCTCGCTGATATTGTCACCCATGTTCTTTTGGGTGACGAAAAGGACCAGCCGGCTGCGGGTCAGGGCATAATGCAAGGCCTCGACGGACTTGGGCCGCTGGATGATGACGGAGATGACCGCCTTCGGGAAGAGGACGACGTTCTTGAGCGCGATGACAGGCAGTTCTTCGGGAATTATTATGTTGTTGACCTTGAACTCACTCATAATTTTTATGGACTATGGAATATATAATATGAACTAATCAATCACGATAGTATTATATTCGCATTAGCACTCTCAAGTCAAGAGTGCTAACGGGGAGTTGGGGCTGGAGTAATATTTTTAAAAGACAACTTTCGGGTGTTTAGATTACTTTATTCCATAATCCATATTCTATGTTCCATGTTCCCGGGTTCAGTAAAAGAAATCGGCCCGCTCGGGGGCATTTTTGACTATCTCAAAGGCCTCCTCGGCGCTGTCAACGATGGTGTAAAGTTTCATATCGGCCCCGTCTATGGTGTGCATCTTGGTGTACATCTCCTCAAAAAGCCAGCGATGGATCGGCTCCCAGAACTCTTTGCCTACCAGCACCACCGGTATCTTGTCGGATATCTTCTTGGTCTGGATGAGGGTCAGTATCTCAAAGGCCTCGTCCAACGTGCCCAGCCCCCCGGGAAAGAATACATAGGCCCGAGCCGCGTATGACAGCATCAGTTTGCGGACGAAGAAATAATGAAAAGCCAATGACTCTTTGACATAAGGATTAATCCTCTGCTCGGCCAGCAGTTTGATGTTAAGCCCAATGGAATCTCCGCCGCCTTCGGTCGCCCCCTTATTGCCGGCCTGCATGATGCCTGGACCGCCACCAGTTACGACGCCAAAGCCAGCTTTGGCGAGCATGCTCCCAAGTTGTTTGGCCTCTTCATACCATCTGTCGCCTTGTTTAAACCGAGCCGAGCCGAAGAAAGAGATGGTGTTCTTAAAGTCAGCCAGAAATTGCCAGCCGTCAATGAATTCGGCGATGATGCGAAAAACGCGCCAGTGAAGGGATTGCCGAAAATCATTCGGCTCCTCATACACCGGCAGTTTTGACGCCGGCAAGTTGAGATTGCCCGTACCCACAGGCCCGGCCTGTGTAGTAGGTTCAGGTTTACCCGCCACAGTGTCAATGGAGGCGGGCATGCTCACAAAAATCGCTCCGTTTGTTTGATAATCCTTCGTCTCTGCCATTGATTAAAGTATAGCACACCCCAAAAACGAGAAATCCCCACACCGGAGAACGTGAGGACGGCTCGTGGGTGTGGGGTGTTGGAAGCCGTGTGAACGAAGGGGTTGCGGCTCATGATATCGCCGGGCTACTGGCCGGCGGGGTTCTCCTTGGACAGCTTGTATTCGTGGCAAGCCCAGCAAGCGACCTTGGGCCGGCCAGATGTGGCACCGGCGTTGATGTGACGTTTGGACACGTACTGAATCAAGTATTCCCTCATTTCTTGATTCACATCAGGCAACATGTCCAAATACATCCGAGCTTCACGACAATCCATCGGACCTCCTAAGAACTCGCCAATACTACATCAACTTTATATATCTCGTCAATATCAAAGTTCTACTGTTTGGCCCGAAGTCGGGGCCAGGGCGTCTACGGAGAGTTTCTCCTTGACAGCGTTGGCCAAGGCGACGGTTGAGTCCGCTTCGCCATGGACCGTGAAAACGCGCTTTAACTTGCCCCCCTGCCTGCCGGCAGGCAGGCGGCCTTGGCCACAAGTCAGCCAGTCAATTATCATCGGCTGGTCGGCGTGAGCTGAATAACCGCCAATGGCCTGGATGTGGCAGCGAACCGGCACGGTCTCATCAAATATCCTGACCTCCGGCGCTCCGTCAAATATCCTGCGGCCCAGCGTGCCCTCGGCCTGGAAACCGATGAACAGGATGCTTGAGTTAGGATCGGACAGATAACGGCGTTCGTGGTGCTGGATGCGCCCCCCATTGGACATGCCCGAGCCGGCGATGATGACCTTGGGGGCCGGCATGTCGTTTATTTTTTTTGATTCCTCGGCCGTCCTCATGTATTTGAGGCCTGGAAAATTAAAGAGGTCATCCCCGGACCTTACCAGCTGCATCGCCTCGGTATTGAAGTATTGAGGGTACTTTTGATAGACCTCGGTCATCCGGATGGCCAAGGGCGAATCAATGAACATGGGAATGGGCGGAATCTCGCCGGCGTTGGCCATGCCGTTGAGCTCGAACAAAAGCTCCTGGGTGCGTTCTATGGCGAACGAAGGTATCATCAACGTCCCGCCGCGGGTAATGGTGTCCCTAACAACCTGGCGGAATTTTTCCAATCGCCGGCTTCGGTCCTCGTGTATCCTGTTGCCGTAGGTGGCATCCACGACGACATAGTCGGCGTTCAAAGGATATTCAAATGACCTCAAAAGCGGGGCGGGCGGATTGCCCAGGTCGCCGGAGAAATAGACCCTCTTACCTTCGGTCTGGACCTCAATGATGGCCGAACCAAGAATATGGCCGGCATCATGAAAAATTATATTTATGCCCGACGCCAGCTCAAACTCCTGACCGTAAGAAACGGGTGAACCTAAAGCTATGACCTGTTCCACGTCTTCGGCCGTATAGAACGGCTCGTGCTGTTCGCGCTTGGCGTTGGAGGTCAGCAGAGAAAGGTTATCAGGCAAGGCCACCCGGGTCATGTCCAGAGTGGGCGGCGTGGCATAGAGCGGCCCGCGAAAACCGTCCTTGTATAATTTCGGGAGGCGGCCGGAATGGTCGGCATGGCTATGGGTCAATAAAACCGCCGAGATACTTCCGGCGTCATAAGGGAAGGGGTCTTTGTTGTGAGCTTCGGCCTGAAGAGAGCCCTGAAACATGCCACAGTCAACCAAAAACTTTAATTCGCCAGCTGGCGAACCCGTCTCAACCAGGAAATTTGAACCCGTTACCGTTTGGGCTGCTCCGCAAAAAGTAATACGCATAAACTTTTAAATCTGAAATTCGAAGCGCGAAATCAGAGACAATTTATAAATAACAAAATTCTAAATACCGCAAATTTTAAAGTTTTTTTGAGGTCATAATTTTTTGAATTTTCGGACATTTGAATTTATCTTGAATTTCGGATTTCGTGCTTAGAGATTAAAGAGCAGCGCGATAAGGTATCCTATTAAACACATTGTGGCTATCGGCGGCAAGGCGGCCATGGCTCGGCGTTTTTCCTGACCGACAAAGAGGAGGTGGGTGAGGAGCAGGCCGATGACGGAGAAAGTACCGACGATCACCGCTTCGGCCAGTGACTGGCGCATCAATGAGGCCGCGAAAATGAGCGGGAAAACCACATCACCCGAACCGAGTATCATGAACTTATCTCCAAAATGCGGCCGGGCCAGCCGGCGATCAGTTAAAAACCCTTTGGTATCCTGCGGGATGATGAAACCGGACACAGCTCCGGCCTTGAGCATCCCTTCGGCCAGACGGACCATGTGCCGGGTCCGATATACGGCAATGATATCATAAAAAGACAGGGCTATCAGAGCGATTATCCCGACTGTCGGAGTGATGGCTGTACCGATAGTTGCTCCGATGCCGGCCAAAGCTAATATCATCGTCAGGTCATGCATCAGCACCGATCGCCAGGAAAAAAAGAGGGTCAGGACCAGAATGCCCGAAAAAATCCCCAGAGACGACCTTATGAAAATATCGGACAGGACCTGAACGCCTGACCAGATGACAATCACGAAGAAGGTCCAGATGACATACTTGCCCCAGCGCCCCTTGGCGGCCAGGACAAAAAAAGAGATCGCGGCGGCTAAAAAGACCATTTGACCGAACGAGAACGTCGGCGCTTGAATGATGGGCGCCGATGAGAGCTGGATGGCGTAGCGATAAGCGGCGGCCAGACCGATGATGATAGTCGCTCCGAACAAAAATGCCTCTTTGGCAAACAAGTCAGGTCGGAAATTCATCCCGTACAAAGTTGCCCGTCCAAGGTCTACGACCCGCCGAAGGCGGGGCGGACTTTGTACAGGACAAGTCAGCGAACTATTATTGTCCCCGTTTGGCCTTTGTTATGAGTGTTGTAGTAGCTGAAAGTGCCGCGGGCGGCGAAAGTGTAGGCGAAATAGCTGCCCTGCGGCACATCGCCGACGCTGTCAAAGCCGACGATATCATCTGAAGCGACCCGAATCGGAAAGACGCTCTCATTCTTGAAGCGGACCGTATCGCCGGCATGGATGCGGAGATTGGTCGGACTGAACACGCCGGCATCATATGAGACGGTATAGACCCGAGCGGCCATACTAGGCGTGGGCGACTCATCAAAAGAAGGAGTGGAGGTGCTGGTCGCCATGTCCTGCGGATTGGCAAAAATTATTATGGCCGTGGCCAAAAGAGCCAGCAGGATTATGATGACCATCCACGAAAGACCGGGCTCATTGTCCTTCCGAAAATTGCCCATCTTTGTCAGTTGAGGTTCAAATTCAGACATCATCCTAAATATACTAATTTAATGCCTCTTTTACAATCTCCTTGTCCGACCAGGGTATCTTTTTGTTGCCGGCCACGGCCATGGATATCTCCGAGCCCTTGCCGGTAATGACCACAGAGTCGCCGGGCGCGGCCATCTTGATGGCCGCGCTGATGGCTTCTTTTCTATCTAAAATAACTTGCAACTTATCGGTTCGGCCGATACCGACCTTTATTTCTTCAATGATGGCCATCGGGTCCTCTTCATACGGGTCCTCGTTGGTCAGGATTATCTCATCGGCCAGCTCATCGGCTATCTTGCCGAACTCTGGCCTTTTCCATTTGTCGCGGCCGCCGCCGCATGAGCCGAACACGACAATCAATCGGCCCGTAGTGTGCTTTTTTATCTCCTCGTACACTACTCTTAAGGAGTCAGGGGTATGAGCGTAATCTACCACTATCGAGAATGGCTCGCGCTGGATGAACTCCATCCGGCCCGGGATGGCTGTAATGGCCGCCAGCGCCTCGGCGGCCTGATGCAATGTGATGTCATAGACCGAAGTAGTGGCAATGGCTGCCAGAGCATTATAGATATTGAACTGTCCGGCCAAAGACAGCATCACTTGCTCGCCTAAAATGATGAATTCGGAATGGTCGCTCACGGCCTTGTAACTCCCGGGGTGGACGTCGCCCTCTTTGAGACCGAAAGTGAGCTTTTTATCGGCATTGAACTTTAAGAACTCCTCCGCGTTCGGGTCCTCAACGTTGATGACATGGTTCTTGCCGCAGACACGGAAAAGCTCCTGTTTGGCTTTGAGATAGCTCTCAAAAGAACCGTGAGTTTCAAGATGTTCGCGATGAATGTTTGTGAAAACAGCCGTATCAAACTTGATGCCTAAGTGGCGCATCTGTTTGATGCCCTCGGAAGTTACTTCCAGCACCACAAACTCACAGCCAGCTCGACACGCTTCGTTCAAAAATTTCTGCAGACGGAACCGGCCAGGCATGGTCATCTTCAACGTGTTCGGCCATTCTTTCTTGCCCATCTTGAACCCCAAGGAACCTATGGCCGCTACTTTTTTGCCTGCCCCTTCCAAAATCTTTGTTATCAGAAAAACAGTAGTGGATTTTCCTTTGGTGCCGGTGACGCCGATGACCTTCATCCCGTGCGATGGGAATCCGTATCGCAACGCCCCGCCGTAGGCCAGCGTCCGGTGATACATCGGCTGGAAAAACTCAAACACTGGCCGCGGGATGACCCTTTTTATATAGTACAAGATCTTATCTAATGGGCCTTCCTTTATCATCGGAATTTATTTATCAGTTTATAAGCATAGTACCAGAAGTTTGAAATTGGCAAGTCAAACGAGCCGGGGTATTCCACTTCATGACCCCCCCAGCCGAGCTTGAAGCGGGTCACGCCCGGATACCTTTGAGCGTCTATGCCCCAGAAGTCATATTTTTGAATCCCTTGCGCTTTCAAATATTTGATCATGCCCCAATGCAAAGCATACGGCGCCATCATCGGCTTGTATTCCGGCGAGCGGTCCATCGCCCCGTGGAGATAATAAGCAGTATCGCCGTAGGCCAGCCAGACTGCTCCCGTTATCGGCACATCATCGTGTCCAATAAAAATGGTCTCCGCAGGCAGACCGGGAATATTGCATAGTTTTTCGTAATACTCTCTGGTATGGGTGAAAAAATTATTCTTCTTGGCGGTTTGCTTTAGTAATTTCCAGAACGCGTCCAAGTTTTTTCCCGCAATAAATTTCAAGCTGTGCTTCTCGGCCACTTTAATGTTATAGCGGGTCTTGTAGTGCATGGCCGCGAGCAAGTCCTCCTCGCTTTTAGTCAGATCCAGTACCACTGTCCGTTTTGGCTGAAGCTCTTTTTTTGATTTTTTGAAACCGAACTGATGCATGAGCTCCGGCACTTTATCATCCAGCGGCTCCATCTTTATATAAAAAGATTTTTGCTCTCGGGCCAGATTTTTCAAATACGAAACGAACTGGGACAGTTCGTTTCGTATACCCTCGGCCATCTCATCTACTTTAATTTCTGGTCCGTGTGGAATATATAAATAATTCTTTCTAAAAGGCAAGTCATGTCGCACAATGTATGCGGAGGTTCCGTCTTTGTCATAATGAAAAACTGGCCGGCCAATCGCCCGCTGAAAATCGGCCCACTCCTTTGATTGCAGAAAAGATCTCATCTTTTACCTAGTATCTGTAACGCGCTTCGTACTCTTTCCTGAAGCGTTTTACCCTTGGCTTCTTTGAGTGCTTCTTTGGCTTGGGTCGGATTGTAGCCGAGCGAGAGCAGGGCTTCGGTGGCTTGGCCTTCCTCGGTGAGGTTCACGCCGGTCAGCGACGCGATATGGTCAACTTTGCCTTTTAACTCCAATACCAGCCGGGAAGCGGTCTTGGATCCAAGACCGGAAACTTTTTTCAAATAATCCGCGTCTTCATTTATGATGGCCGCTTTCAGGTGCGACGGTTCTACCGCGGCAAGGATGGCCTGGGCGCCTTTGGGTCCGATGCCGGAAACGGTGGTCAGAAGATTAAATAGGTCCAGGTCTTCTTTCTTATCAAAGCCGTACATATCAAAAGTGCCCTCTCGCATGTTCATTTGGGAATGAACGAAGAGGCGGACTTTTTGCCCTTGCCCTGAGCCCGCCGAAGGGTTGACTTTGTCCTTGCGGTTTGATAACATAAGCAGTACTTTGGGGGATACTATTACCTTGTACCCTATACCCCCAGTGTTCAAAATGGCGTATTTATCGCCAAGATGTTCAATAGTTCCTTCCAAAAAGCTAATCATGTGTAGATGATAGCACGCTGAAATAAAAAAACGAGGCCCGCCGTTCACGCACGAATGCGTTACTAGGCGGGACCATAGGTCACTTTCGCGGTCTCCGAAGGGCTTCAATTGAAGCCTGGATAAGCGCCTTCTTCAGTGCCGGTATGAAATACTTCGTGGACCACCAACTTCCCAGGAAGCATCCGGCAAAGATGGTGGCAGTTATGAGACTTACGTGCAGCGCCGATTGGCTGTGAGCATATTCATCAGCATAGATGGAAAGGGTGGTCCAAAGAAACACACTCCCCAGTACGACGATAAGTGTCGTCCAGCCCAGTACCTGCTTGATCCTTCTTTTCATCAGGGAACTCCTACAATATTTATAACTATATTTTATATAAAAGTCAAATGTTTAAACTAGTTTCAAAATTTGAGCCAACCGGAGATCAGCCACAAGCAATTGCGAAGTTGATCAAAGGATTAAAAGCCGGCAAGGAAAGCCAGGTGCTTTTGGGTGTGACCGGCTCGGGCAAGAGTGTTGTAAGTAATACTCCTGTTATGGTTATGGATGCGGAAAATAAAATATATACGATTAAAATCGGAAAACTTATTGATACGATATTTGAAACTTTTTCAAAAAAAATTAAGTCCACGGGAGATTCTGAAATAATTGAAATGGACGATTTACCCCGCAAGTTTCAATACAAAACGTACAGCTTTAATCCAGCCTCAAAAATAAATTCTTGGAAACAGATTCGTCAACTGACAAGACATGCCTGTCCTCGTCAATTATCAACTGTTCAGACTACATGTGGCAGAGAAGTTGTTGTAACAAACGATCATAATTTCTTTGCTATGCGCGATGGTGAATTGTCTCTATTATCCACAAAAAAACTGGCCAAGAAAGATTTTATACCATTACCTTTTAAGATCCCCCAACCTCAAAAAATTCTTAAATCGGTTAGAGTTGCCAATTATATATCTACGCAAAATTTATACATCCGTAATAAAAACCCTGACAACGGAAAAATCGTGTCCACAAAGTTTAGAAATTTCTTAACCAACGTCTCTCCTCTATATAAAACTCTTCTTGGGACAAAAAATAACCCCGTCCATCAAATTCCTATTGATATACCCTTAACCAATGACTTCCTCAGACTCCTGGGTTACTACGTGGGAGAAGGTCATGCCGAAGAACGCTATTTCATAATATCAACGGGAGACCAAGAGGTACTGAATGATATTGCCATACCTCTTAACAGATTCGGATTAAAAATTAGTCACCGAAGGGGCACCTATGATTACGTTGTGTACTCCCGCTTGTGGTCATTATTTATTCAGGCAATGTGCGGTAGAGATTCTAGAAGCAAACGCTTACCAAGCTTTTGGCCACAGCTTTCCAATGAACAACTATCATCAATTCTGAAATCATATTTTTCAGCTGACGGCGGTGTTAATTCTGCCGTTGTCTCTTGTACGACTGCCAGCCAGAATCTTTCATCGGGTATCGTATACGCCTTGTTACGTTTTGGTATTGTTGCCAGAACGAGAAAGCGAAGAATTAAATTGCCGGGAAAAAACACGCGAAACGACTATTGGACAATCTCAATTTCCGGAAAAGAACATCTGGTAAAATTTAAAGAGGAAATAGGTTTTACCCTTAAAAGAAAAAATGTACTCCTGAATAATATTATAAAAGAAAATTATAATACGAATGTTGATATTATACCCGTATCAAAATGGTTCAAGCACATCAGAAGCGCCCTATCGCTGGATCAAATAGTTATAGCAAGAGCCATCGGTATTGAAAGATCTTATATATCAATGATTGAAAATGGAAAAAGATTTCCTTCTCGTGAAGTATACAGAAAACTTCTAACATATCTTGATAAAACTGCTCGCATCAAAGGAGTAGATGAGACTATCAAACAAATCCAAACCAAAAAAGAATACTTAAACCTTTATTGGTCCCCTGTAAAAAATGTCCTAACCACAAAAAAAGAGCGATTTGTATATGATTTTTCAGTCGCCGACAATGAGACATTTCTGGCAGGATTTGGTGGTATGTTTGTTCATAACACCTTCACCGTGGCCAAGGTCATTGAGCAGTACAAGAAACCGACGCTCATCATCTCGCACAACAAGACCCTCGCCGCCCAGCTTTACAAGGAATTCAAGGAATTTTTCCCGAACAACGCCGTCCACTATTTCGTTTCATACTACGACTACTATCAGCCGGAGGCATATCTCCCACACACCGATACCTATATAGAAAAGGACTCCAAGATAAACGAGGAGATAGACCGCCTGCGCCACGCGGCCACCCAAGCCCTCATCAGCCGCGACGATGTCATCATCGTCGCGTCCGTTTCCTGCATCTACAACCTCGGCTCGCCGGAGGACTACAAGAACATGGGCCTTGAGATATTTGAAGGCAAAAAAATAAAGCCGTCCGAGCTAGTCCGGTCGCTTCTCCGACTGCAGTACGCCCAGGATATCGAGCTTAAGCGCGGTTCTTTCCGCAAGACGACCAATGAGATAGAGATAGTATCCCCGACTAGCCAAGAAGTCATTAAGGTTGTGTTTTCCGCCAAAGACGGATCCGCCTCTGGCGGAAATGGCACCGAATATATCGGCAAAATATTTCGTGCCCAGCTAGCCGACCCGGAGGAGCTGGAGTTCAGCGAGCTTTCGTATGAAAAAATAGTCCATACCATCATCTATCCGGCCAAGTACTGGCTGACCACTGATAACAAGGTCGCCTTGGCTATTGAGAACATCAGAAGCGAGCTCCAAAAGCATGTTAAGCATTTGAAAAAGATAGGCAAACTGCAGGAAGCCGCCCGGCTACAGGAAAAGACCACTGCCGATATTGAGATGATGCGCCAGACCGGCTACTGCCATGGTATTGAGAATTATTCCTCACACCTGGACTTCCGCAAGCCGGGAGAGCCGCCCTACACGCTGGTGGACTTCTTCAAGTCCAAGGGCGATTTCCTGACCATCATTGACGAGTCGCATATCACCGTCCCCCAGCTTCGGAGCATGTTCAACGGCGACCATTCCCGCAAATCAACTCTAGTGGAGTATGGCTGGCGTTTGCCGTCAGCTCTTGATAACCGGCCATTAAGATTCCCGGAGTTCAATCAACGCGTCCAAAAAGTGGTCTATGTCTCGGCTACGCCCGCCGAATACGAACTTAAAAAGGCGGGCAAAAGCGGAGTGGCTGAACAGTTGGTCCGGCCGACCGGGCTTTTAGACCCGACCATAGACATCGTGCCGACCAAAGGCCAGATACCTCATTTGGTGGGAAAGATACGCCAACGGGTGGTCAATAATGAGCGTGTGCTGGTAACTACGCTCACCAAGCGCATGGCCGAGGATTTGTCCGAGCATCTGGCCGAGCAGGGCATCAAAGTAAATTACCTCCACTCGGAAATTAAGACACTGGACCGTTTGAAGATATTGAAAGACCTCCGGCTTGGCATTCACGATGTCATCATCGGCGTGAACCTGCTCCGCGAGGGCTTGGACCTGCCCGAGGTATCGCTCATTGCCATTTTGGACGCGGACAAAGAGGGTTTCCTCCGTAACGCCACCACTCTCATCCAGACCATGGGCCGGGCCGCTCGCCATTCCAAAGGCCACGTCATCCTCTATGCCGACAAGGTCACTAAGTCAATGAAAGCGGCCGTGGGTGAGACCCAGCGCCGAAGGGCCAAGCAGGAAAGATACAACACCGCGAACAACATCACGCCGACCACCATTACTAAAGCCATCGGCGACTTTGACCTACCTATCTCCAAGAAAGCCGCCGTCCAGAAATACGGCGAGGGCGAGACCGAGGTCGTCTTCTTCGGCAACGGCTCACGCCAAAAAGCGGTCAAACAGCTTCAACGCCTTCTTGAGCGCGCCATCCGCAAATTTGACTACGAACACGCCATAGAGCTCAAAGACCAGATCCGCCGCCTCAAAACCCAATAGCTCGTTCGCCGATAGCCCCTCGCAAGCACACTCGGCCACTCCAGCGGCGGCTTCGCTCATCCCCACGACGGCGGCCTTCACTGTCGTGTTTGGGCTTATTATTTGCTTGTTTTACGGGTTTGTGATAAGATATTTGTGCGATTTTAATCGTCATTTTGTATTTTGATTTTTGCATTTTGACCTATTTATTGTGCCAATAACCAAATCAGCTAAGAAAGCCCTGCGCCAATCAAAGACCCGACGCGTGCGGAACCTTTATCGTATCAATGCCTACAAGGATGCCATCAAACAGTTCAAGAAATTGGTCGCGGCCAAACAACTAAAAGAGGCGGGCGAAAAGCT
>Ga0155702_113_pt3 | contig 17404 bp, 19 predicted proteins | sample RifCSPlowO2_01_FD_107359 | JGI IMG/M metagenome (GOLD analysis project Ga0155702, IMG submission 107359) | Candidatus Yanofskybacteria bacterium RIFCSPLOWO2_01_FULL_49_17
GCATAATTTAGACGTATTTTTTGAATATCTGACCCGCGGCCCGCTTAATTCATTGCGGCTGGTTAGAGAGGTCCTAAAATGATAATATATAGTAATCCAAACCTACAAATAACATCCGAATGCCCCGAATTCGCAGCATTCGCATACATTCGTAGATTCGCATTATGTCTAGATTGGTTCTGAAATGGCTCATTGTCTTCGCCATCGGCCTCGGCATCATTGCCGGCCTTATATTTTGGTTCGGCGACTCTTCCTTCAGCGAAAGCCGCGTCAACCTGACCATTGACGGCCCAACCCAAGCCGCTGTCGGCGACGAGGTGGTCTACAAGGTCAAATATGAGAATCAGACCAACACCGGCCTTCGCAACGTCCGGCTCACTTTTACTTACCCGGATAATTCAGTGATCATGAAGGACGGCAGCGTTGTCAGCGATTCAAGCGGGGTGGAAACGGTTGATGAGGCGTCATTGCCGGCCGGGGCCAGCCGCGAGCAGGAGTTCCATGCTTTTCTGATCGGGGACAGAGGCAATATCCTGGTGGCCAAGGCCCGGCTGGATTTTGACGCCGACAATCTAAGGTCAAGCTTCGCCAAAGACGCCACCCGGGCCACGACCATCACCAGTTTGCCCGTCTCGCTCACTCTTTCCGCTCCGCCCACGGCCACCACCGGCAGTTCCATCGCCTACATCCTTGATTACCGGAACGAATCTTCGGCCGCGATAAGCGACATCCGTTTCCTTTTTGACTACCCGGACGGATTTTCTCCGCGCCAGTTCAGTCCGTCGCCGAACGCCGGCAACAACAGCTGGTCAGCCCAGACATTGGCCGTGAGCGCCGGCAAGCGCATCAGCATCACCGGTACCATCTCCGGCAGCGAGGGCCAGTCAAAGCCGGTCAAGGTTACGCTTCAGCGGAAGATCAACGGCCGATACATTGACTATGAGTCCGCTTCGGCGACGACGATAATCTCCTCTCCGCTCCTGGGCGTTTCCCTTAAAGCCAATGACACTTCCGGCTATATTGCCCACCCGAGCGACACGCTCCAATATGATGTGACCTACAAAAACAATTCCACTTTCACCCTGACCGGTCTGACCCTGACTGTGCGCCTGGACGGCAACATGTACGACCTTTCAACCATTAATGTCGGCGGGGGATTCTTTGATTCGTCATCCGGCACCATCACCTGGAACTCTACGGTTATACCCGCTTTTACGGCCTTTGGCCCGCGCCAGAACGGGTCGGTTAAGTTCTCGGTCAAGCTCAAACAGGCCCCAAGCACTTCCGGTTCGGGCAGTTTGTTTGTCCGAGCCACCGCCCAGCTGGTTACACCGAACGTGCCCAGCGGGATGGATAGTGACCAAGTCAGCGCCAGCTCCGACCTCATCATCAAGATAACCAGCCAACCGACATTCAATCAGACCGCTTACGTCAATGACGCCGCTTTCGGCTCGTCAGGGCCGTGGCCGCCCAAGGCCGGCAGTGAGACGGCCATAACCGTCCACTGGAAATTGACCAATCCGGGCAATGACCTGTCAAACGCCAAACTGACCGGCACTTTGCCTCTGGGCGTGACCTGGGAGAACGTGACCAGCGTCACCGCCGGCCAGCCCCAACCGACATTCAATCAGAACACCTCGCAAGTCATCTGGGACATCGGTACATTGCCGCAAGGCGTCGGCACCCAGAGCGCGGTCTATGAACTGGTATTCCAGGTCAAGATAAAGCCGTCCATGACCCAGGTCGGCCTGCCGGCGACGGTTGTCCAGAACCCGGCCTTGTCCGGTACCGACAGCTACACCCAGCAGTCCATCGTCGTCTCCGCGCCTGATGTTACGACCAACATCACGATTGACCAGAGCGGGACAGGCATAATACAACAGTAGGGAAAATCTCTAAATCCTAATTTCTAATCTCTAAATAATCTCAAAATCCAAAATGGCTGAAAAATCTGAAAACAAACTAGAAAAGATAGTATCTCTCTGCAAACGCCGAGGTTTTATTTTCCCCGGCTCGGAAATATACGGCGGCTTGAGCGGTTTCTATGACTATGGCCCATTAGGGAACGAGCTTCAATTTAATATCAAACACGCTTGGTGGAATGACGTGGTTAGAAAAAATGACAATATTGTGGGATTAAAGGCAGATATCATCATGAACCCCAGAACTTGGGAGTCGTCTGGCCATGTTTTGGGATTTTCCGATCCGATGGTGGAATGCAAAAAGTGCCATCTGCGTTTCCGGCCCGATCTTCTTGAAGATAAAAAATGTCCAAATTGCGGCGGCAAAGAATTCAGCGAGGCCAGACAGTTCAATCTAATGTTCAAGACGTTCGTCGGACCGGTGGAGGATTCGGCCTCGGTGGCTTATCTCCGCCCGGAAACAGCCGGAGGCATCTTCGTTAATTTCAAAAATGTCTTAGACACGATGCGGGTCAAAGTGCCTTTCGGTATCGCTCAGATAGGAAAAGCATTCCGCAACGAGGTCAATCCTAAGGACTATATCTTTCGCACTCGCGAGTTTGAACAGATGGAGCTGGAATATTTCGTAAAGCCGGGCACTGATGATGAATGGTTTAAAAAGTGGGTGGCCGACCGCATGGCATGGTACGAGAGCATCGGCCTGAAAAACATCCGCAAATTCCAACAGCCAAAAGAAGAATTGGCCCATTACTCAAAAGGTACGACCGATATTGAGTACGAATTTCCATTCGGCTGGAAAGAGATAGAGGGCATTGCCAACCGGACCGACTTTGATTTGAAAGCTCACTCGGCCGGTTCCGGTCAAGACCTTTTATACACCGACCCGGACACGGGAGAAAAATTCGTGCCTTATGTCATTGAGCCATCGGCTGGCGTGGACCGCATCGCTTTGGCCGTTCTCTGCGACGCTTTCAATGAGGAGAAGGAAAGAGTCGTTCTGAAACTGCATTCGAAATTGGCGCCATACAAAGCGGCTGTGTTTCCGCTGCTGAAAAATAAACCGGAATTGGTGGAGAAAGCCCGCGGCGTGTACATGGAACTGCGAAAGCATTTCAATGTCGCCTGGGATGACAGGGGGAACATCGGCAAGAGATATTACTCTCAAGATGAGATAGGCACGCCGATGTGTATTACTATCGATTTTGACACCCTCAACGACGACACAGTTACCGTCCGCGACCGCGATACGATGGAGCAAAAGCGTGTCCACATCTCCGAGCTTGCCGGCCTCATCCAAAAAGCGATAGAATAACATTATGGAATCAAGAATAATCGTCTGGTCCTAATCATATATGTCCAAAGAGCCGATAATGTTAGGCGTGCCGCACCATCATATTAAACGTGTCGTCGTTTGGTACCTGGTCGTTCTGGCCGCCGGAGCGGTCGCCATCTACGGACTGCGCTGGTGGAACAACCGCGCCTGCGATGACGCCGTTTCCTGCGCGTCCAAGCTGGACATCAAGGAATATTCCCTCGGCGCGGAGGTGACGAAAGTGGATGCGGACAGCAGCCAGCTCACTGTTAAAACGGGCTGGGTCAAAGACGGCCAGTTCGTCTATTATGAGCGCATGGTCAAACTGACGGCGGATACCAAGGTCCTGGCGGTTAGCAAAGAAGGGACCGTACCCGTGCTCAATAAGAACCCGCTGTCGTATCTGCGGATAGGGGACAAGGTAACCGTCTACGGCTCCGGCAATCCATATACCGTCACCACCCTTACCGCCACCAAAATAGAAGTCCAGAGATAGTTGCAAGAATGAAATTAGAAAGAGATAATAGAAATATGTTCGAACAAGGACCACAAGTTTCAGGTAACGAAAAGAAGGAAAAGACATACGGCAGCTCTTTGGATGAGCTTTCAAATTATCTTAAAGTAAGAAACGAAGAAATGCGGCAAGCAAGGGTTGAGGGCAAATCTTTGTCGTTTGAAAATCTCTTTAAGGCGGGAGTTGATTTATATAAAGGCCTTGAATTTGCCAAGAAACGAGGCGAGGATTTTAAATCAATAGGCAAGCAGACCATTGATGAGATAAAAAGTAATCCCGGGAGTTGGGAGGATATAGTTACCAAAGCGGCCGCTAACACTCAAAGAGTGGTGGCCAGTCATGTAAGAGAAGGACTAGAGAAAAAACTGGAAATAAAAGGAGAAACAGCTCAATCCTTACTTGATTTGGAAGAAGAAGAACAACGCCTGGCAGCTATGAGGGCTAATATAGAAGCGGCCGAAGCGGCAGTGGAGGAAAGGAAGCGCATATTGAATCAAGGGCAGAAATTTACTACTATGGATAATACGGATTCTTTGAAAAACGAAGGTCGCCAGGCGGCGGCCGAGCGGAGGGAAGCAGGCGACATATCCGCCCGGGATTTGCTCAGAGGCTTTTTTAGGAGATCTTAGACATGATGAACATCACTGAAAAAAAGAAACAGGTGTCAGAAATGGTTCGCGCTTCTTCGCTTGCCCGGCTGATGGACATTCAGGAACGTCTGCTGTCCGGCATTGCGGAGCTTCCCGATGAAGTAAGCGAAGAAGACGCGAAGATTCTGGATGCCATCGAGGCAACCATCTCTGGCTCTGAAGCCGATCCTCAAGTGAAGGAAACGGTGGGAACCCTTCTTCAGCTTGATGACATGATCGGCCGTTTGTCCTCTGGTAATTAACTGCCCCCTTCACGGAAAAGCCCCAAACAAGCTAACCGTGAAGGGCTTTTCTATTTTAAGTTGCCCCAATACACAAAATTTACAAGATAATCAGATAATGATACGGTACTAATCATGGCGAAGTTTCAAGGATCAAGGTCTCATATATTGAACAAAAATAACTTAACAACCGCTAAGTATATTAGGCAGATTAACGATTGTAAGTTTGATATTATTGTCGGCATCCCTACATATAATGAAGCAGATTCTATCAGAAACACAGTTACGATAATAGATCGGGGGCTAGTTAAATATTTTCCCGACTTTCATTCGCTTATTGTTAACGTAGACAGTAAAAGTACTGACGGAACAAATCGAGTTTTTATTTCCATCCCAACCAAGACACCAAAGGTGTCGCTTACAAGTGGTGAACAGTTACGTGGCAAGGGTTTAAATATTTTCTCACTCATAAGTATTAGCAAAGAATTTGGCGCAAAATACATAGCCACCATAGACGCAGACACCTCAACAATCACAGAGAAATGGGTCAAAACTATCCTCGACCCTATTATCCAGGACAGGGCTGATTTTGTTACCCCAGTTTATACACGCAACAGATACGAAGGCAATACCACAAACCATTTTTGCTTTCCTTTACTATATGCTTGGTTTGGAAAACAACTTAGCCAACCCATCGGCGGAGATTTTGGGATGAACAGTAGTTTTGCTGACTATGTGTTAGCCCAACAAAAACCGACCAGCTCCTTCCTTTATGGGATTGATATTTTTCTTTCAACTCATGCTGTAGGTGCCAACTTTAGAGTAGAAGAAGTATTTCTTGGAAGAAAAATTCATAAACCAAGTTTTGATAAGATTATTCCAATGTTTCAACAGGTGGCGGCGACTATGATATTTGTGTTGTCGCAGTATATAGATCGTAGAGATACATCTAAACCAGCTATCGTTTCAGATAGTAAACAGAGAACAGATTCTTTCATCCAAAAACTAGATCAAGAGAAGATCACATTCGTTAAAAATTACGCCATTCAAAATCTCCGACAATTGCCCACAGAGAATGCTCAAAAATACTTAGGTTTAAGTTCTAAAAAGATCCAATCAATAATGGAAATCCAAACTTTAACTTCTGGAACAGAATGGGTAGAAATCTTGAACAGTTTATCTGATTATATTGCTAATAATTCAATAAACGATAGAGGCTCTACGGAAATAGCAAAAACTCTTTCCCCATTCTTTTTTTTGAGAGTTCTTGCATACTTCGAAGAATTGGAACAAAATAAAAAACATAAAAATATCGATGCGCTTATTTTAAATCAGGCAAAAAATTTGAGAAGCCTCTCAAGCTTTTCAGCCAATCGTTAGACTATACCATTTTTATGAATATCATCTGCGCTACTTCAGGAAAATCAATAAACAAAATGCCGTTTGAAATTGTTGAACGCAAGGGAATTGGACATCCAGATACACTTGCCGACGGGATAGCTGAAAAAATTTCTGTAGAGTACTCAAAATATTGTATGAATAATTTCGGCGCCGTTTTACACCATAACCTTGATAAGGTTTCTATTATTGGGGGGCTTGTAGATATAGACTTCGGAAGAGGAGAAATGCTGAAACCGGTCAGCGTAATCCTTAACGGGAGAATGAGTATCGATTTCTCTGGAAAGCCGATTGATATTAAGGAGCTAGAAGTCCAAACCGCATTGAAATATATCGAAAAAATACTTCCTCATATGGATGTCAAGAGTTGGATTGAAGTTCAGACATTCACTAATCAGTACTCTCACAATGAGTTTTGGTATCACCCTAGAAATCTAGATGACTTACCAGAGATTAAGCGCCCATACGCCAATGATACTTCTACTTGTGTTGGGTTTTGGCCACGGTCGGTTTTGGAAAGAGTAGTATTAGCGCTCGAAGGGCACTTCTGTAAGGATGATGAGAGTCCTAGATATAACTTTATAGGCCAAGACATAAAGGTTATGGCAGTTAGAAATGGTAACAATATTTCGGCCACGATGTGCATCCCGTTTATTTCAAGAGAAACTCCCGATGTTTCATTTTATAAAGAGAGTATCCGAAATATTAAAGAAGAACTTCTGGGTCTTGCCAATAAAACAGCGGGTATACCATATAATGTCACAATTTATATTAATACTTTAGATAATGATGATAAGAAAAATTATTATACGCTTCTTACCGGTTCGTGCTTAGAAGCTGGAGAGGAAGGAGTTGTGGGAAGAGGCAATCATTCTGGTGGTACGATTTCGAGTACACGCCCAAGCAGTATGGAGGCGGCATACGGAAAGAATCCGGTGTACTTTGTTGGGAAAGTCCATACCGTGATAGCAGATGAAATTGCTCGTGTGGTTGCTAATACATTTGACTGCGAATGCAATGCTTTTATCAGTACCAGGAATGGCGAAGACTTATTTGATCCTAGTACTGTTATCGTTGAGACAAATAGAGAGATTTCACAAATAGACACCCAGAAGGTGGTAGAAAATATATTTGCAAAACGTGATTGGACTCAGAGGATATTAAGCGAAGAATTGCTAGTGCCCAGGCCCGGCGGCTATTATTTAAAGTGATGCTTTCGTTGACGTTACGTTATTGAAAAGTTATAATTATTCTTTTAAGATAGGTAATCACTATCATGAAACAACAAGCACAAATTAAAACAATATTCTTTGATGGCGGGGATGTTTTGGTAAAAAAGATTGTAAATATCGAAAAGCAAATATCCTCATATTTAGGTCTAGATCTGAATGTGTATAAAAAGGCAGAGAAAGATCTTATTAAATCAAATAAAGAAATACAAAAACGCTGGCATGACATTAAAACGCTAGAGAAAGAAATCAAATATTTTAGATTTTACAACGAAGAGCTTCTTAAATTTCTCGGGCTTAAGATGGATCCCGAGACCATTGAATATATGACTATGTGTCATGTAAAGCGAAGCCACGTTCCGATTGCAGGGACGAGGGAAGTGCTAGACTACCTTTTTAAAAGATATCAATTAGGCATCATATCCAACTGTCTTGTATCTAGAAAATATTTTGAAATTAAGGATTTTGATCTGGAAAAATATTTTGAAAGCATCACCCTCTCCCGAGAAATAGACATCGACAAACCAAATTCAGGGATTTATCTTCATGCACTTAAGCAAGTAGGGAAGAAACCGGAGGAATGCGCTTTTATTGATAATAAAATCGAAAATCTTTTGGTTGCCCGAGAGCTTGGATTTGGAAAGATGGTATTATTCCCCAAGCAGGATTATGATGGTAAGGATATTCAGTCAATTCAGTCAATTCAAGAACTCGCATCTATTTTCTAGTCCTCTTTTTGATAAATAGGTATTTGTATTGATGCATAAGGGATTATACAAATTTCAGGGTGATCGTACTTTTTCTCTAAAAAGGATAACAGTTCGTTCCACTGGTTAAATACTTTAGTTCTAACTCTGGTTTCCTCTGGTAGCATAAGTGGCGAAATATTCTCTCCAAAAAAGACAAGTTCTCTATTTTCATATGATTCAGTCCAGTCTCCCGAGAAGGGTTCAATCATGTCTGGACTGCGAAGGCCGTGGAACCCCTGCCCTTCGGATGCTGCAGTACTAAGAATAATCGTTCCCTTGTTTTTTACAATTTCATTCTTTGTAACTCTAATTACGTCGAGTGCTTTACCTGACTGAACGAATTCAGAATCCAACGGATAGGCGTTGCATATTACTATGTCATAACTTTTCTTAATAAAAAAGGTCGCCTTTTCTTTCAGATACTGAATCGCTTTGCTATATGTTAAAATGTCTTCTCCGGAAAAAATATTCGCAATACTGCGATCCGGGTTACATACTATTTGTATAAAAAAATCGACACCGATATACTTTCCTGCCTCATTTATATCTGCTCGTAACGGGTTGTCTTCTATGTCAGCAAACTTACCCTTGCGATCAGGAGAACTGCGATGCAAGGACTTGATTGTCTCGATGCCGGCTAGACCCGGCACTACAAGTTTAATACCACCACTGAAACCAACCGAGCTATGTGGAAGAACGGTTCCAATCACAAGCTTGAAATCCATTTGCACAAAGGAAGAATTTACATATATAGGAGTTTTTAGAGATGTCTCTCCAAGATATGATACGTTGCAATACGGCGAGTGATGATGGATAGTGCACTCCTGATACGCTAACTTGCCAATTTTTTTAAGGTAGTCTTGTTTCTGGAAAATTCGATGAGATCCAGTCGCAATATATAAATGTAATTTTTCGGGCGGTATATTAATATCTTTTAGGGCCTTAATTATTTTCGTAATAATTTCTGCGGCAGGAGTCGGTCTTGTAAGGTCATCAATTCCTATCCCTATCCCGTTTTTTATTTCTGATATTGCAATTTTTTTCGACAATATAGATACGAACTCATGAATATGAGCGTCTATGTTTTCAACGTTGTATGATGCATAGTATGGTGGCCCAATCACTTCAACATTCCAGAAATCCGGGAAGATAAGTAATTTAGGGTCTTCGCTATACCATGCACCCCATGGTAATTTAATTTCTTGCACGCTGTATTTTATTAAAAAAACAAGAAGAGGGCAAGGTAGCAGTTTTAAATAACTACCCGGCCCCCATTAGGATTCACCTCATGCGATGGTGTTAGCGATGTTCAGCGCGACATCACGAAATCCCCCTGAAACATGTTGCATTTTGCTGACGAGCGCCTCCATCATAGCGACTCTTTTTTGATGGAGTTCCGGAGCATCGAGGTCTGGTGGGTACAGGCAGTATTGTTCGTCGCTGCCTGCGAATATTGGCAAGTTCGTCCTCCTTATATATCTGCTTAAGTTTTCGTAGAGATATAATCGCGCCCACTGCTTGTTGACCTGGCTTATCTCTACGCCTTTTGCCGATGAAGGATCGAGCCGCACTAAAAATACGGATGCAACCTCAACTTGTTCTGTCTCGACCTCCACCCCTATTTCCACAGGCAGAATTGAGGTACGGGTATTCCAGTCGTCGTCCTCAACCTTGTTTGGGAAGTAGGGAAGTAGTTGAGGATGTGTTTTTTTGACTACTCCCTTTCTCACAAAAAAGTGTTTCGTACCACCGATGGCAAAGAGAGTATCTAAACGTGTCTCCAAGATTGATAAATCGTTGGCAACAATCTTGAATCTGTGTCGTAGACAAAGCTCAAGAGCAAGGGTTGTTTTCCCTGCGCAAGCCTTACCAAGTAGAACAACGCCGCGACCATTTCGAGTAAGGGCCGCCGCATGGACAGTGACTTGTCCTCGCGTCTGTCCCTGCTTCTCAATTAAGCCATAGGCCAGGTACGGCAGGGTCTCTCCGGCAGACAGATCGCTATAACTCCCCCCCAAAAATATTTTCTTATTTTTGGATCGGTATTCTGCGAAGACACGTCCAGTGTCAACATGCCAGATCTCATAAGGAGTGTTGACACGCTGTTCACCATAAGAATACTCGGGAGTGAATTTTCTGAATCCTCCGGCGGTGCAGAGAGATCGACACTCATCCTTTACGACACTAAAAATGTTCACGCCAACACCTAGGCGAGATATGTGACATGCGAAAGGTGGTTTTGCTACTTTAATTCCCATGTTTGTCCTCATCTCTGTTGTAAAAGAAAAACCGCCAGATGCTTATTGGTATAATAACATATTATGGCTATTTGTCCATAAGTAGCTTGACGATGTAAATTATCCCCCGAACGCCGCCTCATTTAACCCCCCAATAGGGCCGTTATTAGGGGTAAATAGCCGTCCAGTACAACTACCCTGGACAATGTGGATAAAAAGGAGTATAATAATAATGTTAGATAAAGACAGCGTCTTTCCCAACGAGGTGATGTATGATCAGTGATTTCATCAGGAGTTGCATCATTGCTCCCGAAACTCAACAGGAGTTCCATGATCTCCTGAAGGAGATGGGGGAGACCAATACGGAGGCGAAAAAGACGATTGTCTCCGCCAAGAAGACCCTGGACAAGGTTGGTCCCGAAACCAGGACCATTCTGGTAGCCGCTGGATTCGGGCTTGCCGTTGCCGGAGCAATGCTCGGAGTGGCAATCTCGGAGAAGAAGTGATGACTGGTCCCCAAGACCCTTCATGGAAAAGCCCTAAACAAGCTTCCACCGTGAAGGGCTTTTCTATTTTTTGATACCAAAGCATTACACACGATTGACCGGCTGGGACCCTTGTAATTTTTTATTGGTGTGCTATGGTTGCACTAGTATCCCAAGTTTTTTCAGAAATGGGCATTGGGCTTAAATTGGTGCTCTCATGCCGAGACATCACCATCCTGAATTTCGAGGAGCAATGTCATGCAGGTCCAGACCCAGAGGAGTTCATCTCCTCAACGACCTCTCACTGCTCGGCAATTGCGAAACATGGAAGGCGGGCCTCTCATGTTCCGTTTCGCCGAAAAGCGAAAGGGTTCTCGTGGTCGGAAGTTCCACTGCGAACACGAGTATCTCACAAACGGTCAAAATAGCGACACCGTCTAGTCGCTGTCAGAGGGCTGGAACAATTCGTTCCGGCCCTCAATTTATTTATGAATATTCAAAATCTAAAAAATCCTTTACTGGATCAAATCTTAACGCCTCCACAATATGAAAAAATGCACTATGGCGTGCCGTATATTTTGAATTTAAAAAATAATAAACAGGAGCTTTTATATTATGGTACTGAGCATAGCAAAGACCCGCAAGATAAAAAATTTGATGAGATAGAATCTCTGTTTAAAGATTTTACGGTAGCTCATTCTGCAGACAAGATTATCGTGGCCCTAGAAAGCATGGTGCCACCAGAAGTACTATCTCGCGATGAAATGATAGAAAAATACCGCGAAACCGGATTTTTGATGTACCTTGCTCATAGACATAGTATCCGTGTAATTTCTCCTGAGCCAGGAGATAAGATAATGCCTCTTGTGAAACTATTTGGCGGATATTCTGTGGGTGTGTTGGCGGGATGGATGTTAGCTGGGACTTTGGTCTACAAATCGTCAGCTCAGCCATTAGCAGTAAGTGATCTTATTGATACCTTTCGCATCATAGATGCTTCTATCGGTTATGGCCTACTTCCAAGTATTGTAAATGAAGAAGATGCAATAAAAATCATTGAGGATAAATATATTTCTGTCATTAGAGAACAGTTTCAATTAGAAACAGGTTCGAACCTTGTTCCGCCCATGCTTAATTCTATTTGTGCTGATTACAAAAGTTTAGACCTCAATACCCTAAAAAATGTTCTAGATCGATCAAAAGAAAAAAATATCTTTCACAAAATAAGTTCTGACTTCAGTAATGTTAGAGACCGATATATTGCCCGGGGCATATTAGATGAATTACAAAAAAGAAACAGTGTTTTTGCCGTATTTGGGACTAACCACGTGATAGCCCAGGAGCCAGCTTTTAAAAAGTACTTTAGTCTTTCTTAAGATTTTCTCGCGAATACTCTTGACTCAATATTATAGACGGGATATAGTATTTATAGAAAAGGAGTCGATGTGAGCACTTCAACAATTCTAGTCATTACACACTCTCGTGACCTCCATGCCAAACGGGTAATCGGGATATTGAGATCCAGAGGAGCGGCTGTACATGCTCTGGATTATGGGAGATTTCCTGCGGACACGGATATTTCTATCGTGTTTGACGAGGAGCCTATCCATGCTCTGATCCGTTTGCCGAAGGGAGAAGTTTTAGACAGCAGGTCCGTCTCGGCGGTTTACCACCGTCGTCCACACTCACCTAAGTTACGTCAAGGGGTTTCTTCCTCTGCGTTGCGAGACTACATCGCAAAAGAGTCTCAAGGGGTTCTTGACGCCTTGCCGCACGCAATTCCGGTTTTTTGGCTATGCCACCCGGGCAAAGTTGCTGCAGCTGCGTGCAAGCCGTGGCAACTCGTTCTGGCTCATCAGTTGGGCTTTTCGATCCCAGGCACGCTTATCTCGAATTCTGTGGCCAAAGTTCGAGAGTTTGCCAATCAGTATCGCTTCCTGGCCGTGAAAACTCTTCAGAGCCCAGGCATAGAGTTTGGCCAGGGAGGAAACAGGGGGCAGTTCGCTTTGTTTACTCGCCGGATTTCGTCCGGTAGTGTTCGGAGGCACGCAAAAGATGCCGGGAATTGTCCAACCGTATTTGAGGAGTATGTTGAGAAGGCTTTTGAGTTACGCATTACCGTTGTTGGTGATCGTGTGTTCTCTTGCGCCATGTACACTCAGCAGTCCAAGAAAACGAGAGAAGACTTTCGACGGTACGATTTGAAGAACACTAAGCACGAAGCCTTCCAACTCCCGATTGAAGTGGAGGCCAGATGTCGGCAACTCGTGAAACGTCTTGGGCTACATTTCGGCTGTATCGACATGATCGTTGACAAGGAAGGGAGATATCACTTTCTGGAGGTCAATCCATCTGGTCAGTGGCTGTGGACGGAGGATTTAGCCGAGTTGCCTATATCTCGGGCTATTGCGAATATCCTCTTGCACCCTCCGGTTGTTGAGTAATGAAAACTAAGTTGCTTGAGTCGGGTGGATACAACATGTACCATCCGACTTTATTTTTTCCTTAATCCATCTAAAAATGGCCCAATAGGGCCGTTATTAGGGATACTAAAAATGGATCAATAATTCTTTTTCATGATGGTAGTGAAATTGAGAGCAAACTTAAAGAAAGGCCCAAGGAAATGGTATACGTTTTGCCGAAGGTGATAAAGGAACTAAAAAAGAAATATAGGATTGTTGGGTTAGATGAGTTAATTAGGTAAACTTGACTTGTATTAAAAAATACATTATCGTTTTTAAAGAGAAGTGCTACCGGGGGGGTGGTGTGTGAACATTCAAAAAGTTCTGGTGATCCTTAAGCCCGATTGCGGTCAGCGGGGCTTGGATAATGAGATCGTGTCAATTTTGGAGCAGGTGGGGCTTGTTGTTTTGAGAAAAGATGCTCGTTGTCTTACCGAACGAGAAGTACTTTTCCTGTACGATGAGCACAAGCAAACCAGTACATTTCCCGACCTGGTCTCTTACATGGTAAGCGGCCAGTCGATGATATTGGTAATGTCTGGTATCGATGCGGTGGCAAAGGTTACACGGTTGAAAGGCAGAACAGGTTCAGGAAAGGGCATCAGGGGTATGTACGCCGAGAATTTCATCAGGAACATCATTCATTCCGCTGAAACGGTGTACGAGACGAACGGGGAAGTAGTGATGTTCTTTCCAGACGAGGATATATCTATGAACGAGAAAAAAGTGATCTTTGGCCTGTCGGGCATGACGGAGTGCGGGAAGAGCACAGCAGGAGAGTACTTCAGGAGAGTACTTCGATTCTAGGGGCGTTAAGAGACTCAAAATCGTCAAGATCTTGAATATGGTTAGGGCAGAACACAGACCCGACTTGTCCGTCGATGAGTTTGTTGACGACACCATCAAGAACAATCCCAGCTGGCTTCGCCAGGCATTTGCGGACAAGTTGCTGGAGGAGATGGGCAGGCTACAAACCCGCTACTGTTCCCTTGAGAGCGTGGGCGATCCTGAAATGGTGCATTATCTCCGGGCAAGATTTCCGGGAGAATTCTTCAGTGTCTACATTGAAGCGTCTCTCGAGAAACGGCTCGAACACCAGATGATCCGTAAAGATATTACGGACATCGAGGAAGCCGGGCGGATTTTGGTCCCCAAAGACCAGTTCAAGGAGAACTTCTGGCACATGGCTGACATCCGAGGTATCGCTGACGTTGTGGTTGAAAACAGCAGCACACTCGACGAGTTCAAGTCGAAGTTGGGGGAATTGCTTCAGCGGCATCAGATCCCATAGCTCTTCAGGCAAGACGGGGGCATTCATTTATTTGGATGCTCCCGTTAAACATACGATTTAAATATTTATTTGAAATTATAAAAATAGATTTTCTCATGAATTTCCATAAAGACGACCGTATCCAAAAGGATGGTAACAAAATCTACCACGAATCCGCCCGCGGATTCGTATTTTATGAAGATCCTAAAACTCACAAACTTTTTGTTGCACTAATTAAACCGAAGGGCAGCTGTGGTCTCTTTATATCCAAAGGGCATCTTAAGAACAATGAAACTCCTTTGGAAGCTGCCAACAGAGAAATATGCGAAGAGTTATCACTAATGAACAAGCCGGTATTCGTTTCTAATTTAGCTGTGGACGAATATTCTTTTACGCTTGACGATAGCGGCGAAGAGCATTTTAAGAAGGTCCATCTTTTTGTATTTACTCTGGATACTAAAGATCAATTATCTCCACCTGTAGGGGAGTCTATTAGTGATGCTGTATGGGTCGAATTCTACGAAGCTTTGAAAGATATGGCATATGATAAGGACAACCTATTGAGAGCTCGCCAAATATATTATTTAAATAAATATTAAATGCCAATCTATTTGTTATGGTTCAATATCTTGGAACCGTAACATAACGTTTTCTAACCAATAGCTTGGAATCGGTTTGATGTTAATTGGGCCGGCGTTTTCATTGAGATGCCCATATGTAGTCTCTGGTGATTGTAGTATCGCAAGTATTTTCTCAACGCACAATTGATCTTCTTCACATCGTTGGTAACTTCGTCTAGACATTCTTCCTGGAGTGTTCGATTAAATCGCTCCACGTGGGCATTGTCATTTGGTTTTCCAATACGTGAATACCGATGCTTCTTCTCAATCATGGTCACGAACCACTTTCCAAATTCAGGTCCGTGATCACTCTGCAACATATCAAACGAGAATCCTGCGGCTCGCTCCGCGTCGGCCACGAAGCGCAAGCTCGTGGCCGAATTCATTCGGGCATATGCTTTTGCATATGCCCAGCGAGAATACACGTCCAACAGCGCAAAGATATACAGTCTCTTCTTTTCGCTAATCATCCGGTGGATGGTGTCTAACTGAACTAGATCACCACATTTCAAGGGTATCGGTCGCTCCACGTGGGGATGATGCCGTTTCCATGGGCTGCGCTTCTTCATCAAGCCATGGCGGTCAATGGTACGTCTAACTGAGTTCAGTGATACCACCACTCCTTGATTTAGTAGCTCTTGATGGACCACCTCACTGGTCCGGCCATTGGCTCTCCGTATTGCTAGTATCTTTTTCACAATGTCAGATTTAAGTTGCTTTGGATGATGCTCTGGCTTAGATGACTGGGTTGGGATTCTCCGCCAGCCTCCGGTTGGGTCTTTTTTGCACCACTTCACGATGACACTCTGGCTGAAGCCAGTGTGCCTGGATACCTTTCTGGTGCTCCAACCACGGTACTTAACTAACCTGACTGCTTCCATGCGCAGCTTCGGCATATACGGGTTCTTAGTATACATGCTTGGATATTACAGGGTTGGGTGATTCCAAGCTATTGGGATATTACGATAAAATTGACAAGTAATTGAATAAGGTTTATAGTATGATTAAGAGTTCTTTAACTTGAAAGGTTGAATCATGCCCTCTATTCAAGCGAAGATCGTCGGCGATTTTTGCAATCTTCGCTGCACGTATTGTCGGGATAGGGACTTTGACCAAGGACGTGTTCGCGTCATGTCTGGCGAGACCCTCTCCGTGCTCATTCGTGCGGTTTCCGCCCTCCCTCAATCAGTGCTTAGGATGCACTGGCTTGGTGGCGAACCCACTTTGGCCGGTCTAGACTTCTTTCGGGAAGTGGTCCGGCTTCAAGCTCTCTGTTCGGGAGGAAACTGGAGAAACACGATCCAAACCAATGCGACGCTCATCACAAGTGATTGGGCCCGGTTTTTCAAGGCCCATAACTTCAAGGTCGGCGTAAGTATTGACGGCACTCAGGAGACCCACGACTTGGACAGGGTGAACTTGTCCGATAAGGGCTCTTATCGGCAGGCCATGCAGGGCGTGGCCGTATTGCGCGATGCCGAGGTTAATCCTTCGGTCATCTGTGTAATAACTCGCCGTAACGTTGGACTGGGCGCCCAGATGCTTCGTAGTCTCGTGAACAACGGGTTTACGAACATTTCGTTCAATGCCTTCTACAACACCGCCACTGACCCGAGTCGTGATGACTATGCCGTCAGTGATTCCGAGTGGACACAGTTTCTCAAAGACGTTTTTGAGGAATGGGTGCGCATCGACCGGCCCGACGTGAAAGTTCGTGAGATTGACCAGATGCTTGCGTGGACGCAGGGTAAGATCGCGAAGTCTTGTGTTTTCCGCGGCACCTGTTCAAGCTGGCTCCTTGTTGATCACGATGGGGCGGTTTACCCTTGCGAACGCCTAGGCCGGCCGACATCGTTCGGTAATGTGAGAGACAGTTCCTTTACCGAGATGCTGAAGGGCTCCCGGTATCGGGAATTTGCCTTTCGTACCCGAGAGGTGCCCAACAAGTGTCAGAAGTGCGAGATGAAGAACTTCTGTCACAATGGTTGCGTGGCTCACCGGACCGATGACGGAGATTCGGCGCCTCATTACGTGTATTGCGGGAGCCGACTGGCTTTTCACAAGTTGCTTCAAAATAGTGTCGGTACGCTGGGCAGTCTGGCGTCCCACACAGAAAGGGGGTAAGACAAAGATGAGCGTTCCACAGAGTTCGGCGGTGACGGCAGCCCTGGAACGGGTTGCTCGTTTTCCGGAAGTCGTACCGGTCCGTTGTGGCGAGTCGGACAACGACGACTATGTGGATGCCGTCGACGACGATTACGTCGACGCACCCTACGAAGACTACCACGACAACGAGCCTGAAGACGACTAGTCGTCTTCAGGGCAAATACACGCC
>Ga0155702_113_pt1 | contig 12487 bp, 14 predicted proteins | sample RifCSPlowO2_01_FD_107359 | JGI IMG/M metagenome (GOLD analysis project Ga0155702, IMG submission 107359) | Candidatus Yanofskybacteria bacterium RIFCSPLOWO2_01_FULL_49_17
TGTCATCAAGAAGTTCTTCCATCATTAGAAATTAGGTATTAGGAATTAGAGATTTAGCCAACCGGTGTCTCTGCTTTATTTTAACAAATAAGATAGAAACAAGGAATGCCATGACCAAAAGAAGGCCGGTTGCGTAGCTCAAACCGCTTGCTTTGCTGCCCATTGAGGAGAGAAAGAGGTTGAAAGCAAAATGAAAAAGGGTAGCTAGTGACAGACCCATCACCAGCAATTTCTTCCGGTGCTCCTGGAAGAACCAGGATAAGGCCAGGAAATATCCGACCAGGGCGCTGGACAAGGCATGCAAAAGGGTGGCGCCGACAAATCTCAAGCCCCAGACGGCCACGGTGGCGCCGGCGCCGTCGGGAATGGTCCGGAAAAGGACCAAGATGTTCTCAATGGCCGCGAAGCCCAGCCCGGCGGTTATCATGTATATCATCGCGTCCACCGGCTCGTCAAAGGAAGGATTTTTCAGGACGATGACCCAGACGGCATAGAACTTAACCAATTCCTCTATCAGGGCGGCCCAAAGAAAAAAGGCCGGCGTATTGGCGGCAAGGACGGTCGACCCGGTAAAGACCGATAACTGGATGAAACCGAGCTGGAGCAGGATAGCGATGGGGGACAAGATGATGCCCATCAAAAAGGTCTTGGTCAGGAGGGAGCGCGGCTCCGGATGGGGGTCGCGCTTCAAAAAGTAAGAAAGCCAGACCAAGCTTGGCAGAACGCCGGAGATGACTAAAATGGTTTCGGTGGAGAGAGGCACCCTTCCATTATACCCGCCAAACTTTTGCTTCGCAAAAACTTAGGTGGGCCAGGACTCTATCATGAGCATTTTTTTGCCGGAAAGAGGTAATTTGCCGTATAACTCTTCGGTCACGAAGGGCATGAAGGGATGAAGTAATTTAAGGCAAGTCGCAAGAACTTCCATCAGCATCCGTTGGGCGGAGGCCTTTACTTTTGCGTCCTTGCCGGCAAGTTTAACCTTTGCCTCCTCAAGTATCTTATCAGCAAAGGTGTGCCATACATAGTGATAAAGTTTCTCGGCGGCGAGATAGAATCTGTATTCTTCTATATCTTTGGTTACCTCGACTGACAGCGCACCCAATTCGTCCATGATCATTCTGTCTTCAGCTGTGAGTTCGGCTTCCATATTTACATTATCCGTGCTCATCAGCACAAATCGGGCGGTATTCCATATCTTGTTGGAAAAATTGCGGTAGCCCCTTATCTTGTGTTCGGATATTTTGATGTCCGTGCCGGCTGCCGTGCCCGCGATAAGAGATACCCGGACGGCATCGGCTCCGTATTTTCTCATCATTTCAAGCGGGTCAATATTATTCCCGAGCGACTTAGATATCTTTTGTCCCTTCTCATCTCGGACCAATCCATGCAGATATACCGTACGAAAAGGGACCTGCTGTAAATGGAATTCGCTCATCATTATCATTCGAGCCACCCAGAAAAACAGAATGTCGTATCCGGTCTCAAGAATGTCCGTCGGATGATAGGTCTTAAGATCGGCAGTTTTTTCAGGCCAGCCCAAAGTAGAAAAGGTCCAAAGAGCCGAGGAAAACCAGGTATCAAGCACGTCGGGGTCTTGCTCCCACTTGCCCGCCGAAGCTTTAGCGCCTGCCTGCCGGTCAGGCAGGGGGGCGGGGCCATCGTCTTTCGGTGCCTCAACTCCGCAGTAAATTTCATCTCCCTTGTACCAGATCGGAATGCGGTGTCCGAACCATATTTGCCGCGAGATGCACCAGTCGCGCAAATTATCTATCCAATGGAAATAGGTTTTTGAGTAGTGCTCGGGGATGATGCGGATATCGCCGTTGGCGACCGGTTCTCGCATCAGGTCCTTGAGAGTTTTTCCGCGGCCTCCTATTTCTTTATTGACAGTAATGAACCACTGCAACTTCGGCAACGGCTCAACAATACCGCCGGTGCGTTCGGCAGTGGCCACATTTTGGGTGATACTCTCCTCTTTTTCCAGCAGCCCTTGTTTTTTGAGCCAATCAATCACGATTTCTCGAGCTTCAGTTGTTTTTTTGTCTTTCATTTCGCCGTCGACGGTCATCCTAGCGTACTCATTGATGATCTGCTTAACGGCCAAGCCGTGTCGCTGGCCGATCTCCCAGTCGATCATGCTATGGGCCGGCGTCAGGCCGACGGCACCGGTGCCGAACTCTTGGTCCACGCTTTCGTCTCCGACGATCTTGATATTCAGTTTTTCGCCGCAGAATTCAAGGTTAAATTCCTGACCGATATATTTTTTATACTTCCCCTCAGGGTGAACGGCAACACCGGTGTCGCCGAGCTTTGTTTCCGGACGGGTGGTGGCGATGGGGATAGGGAAGTCCTTGCCGTAACGGAATGTGTAAAGCTTGGCCGGGCGTTCCTCATAGACAATCTCATCGTCGGAGATGGTGGTCTGACCTTTGGGGTCCCAGTTTACGACCCGGTTGCCCCGGTAGATAAGGTCCGCTTCATACATCCGGACAAAAGCGGTCATAACCGCTTTGTATCTTTTCTCATCCATCGTATAGGCGTAACGGCTCCAGTCCACCGAAGCGCCCATCGCTCTTATCTGGCTTAATATAGTGGCCTTATTCTCCTCCACGAATTTATCGATTCTTTTCAAAAGCTCCTCTCGGCCCAAATCATGGCGGTTCTCGCCTTCTTTTTTATGGATGTCTTTTTCGACTCGGGCTTGGGTGGCGATGGCGGCTGAATCAGTTCCCGGCAGCCATAGGGCACGCTTACCCCTCATGCGCTGGTAGCGGATCATAATGTCTTCCAAGGCCAGCATCAACGCGCTGCCCATGTGGAGTATGCCGGTCACATTCGGCGGCGGCAGGACGATTGAAAAAGTTTTAGCCGGCTTACCCTGAGCCCGCCGAAGGGGCAGGTTGTCGGGATTAAAAAAACCGCTCTCTTCCCAGAGTTTGTATATCCTGCCCTCTGTTTCTAAATGATTATAGTTTTTAGGCAACTCCATTCTATTATCATTAGTATATATCAGCCACTAGCCACTAGCCACTAGTTGCTAGTCGCTATGAATAGATTTGCATCCATGTCCACGCTCTGCCAATCCGTATCGGCCTTCCCGTATTTTTGGGCGGCATAACCGGCCAGGCCTATCATGGCCGCGTTGTCGCCGGTATATGTTAACAGCGGCTGACCGTAAGCAAGACCGGAATCAGCGGCGGCTTTGGACAACTCGGTTCGCAGCAAGGAATTGGCGGAAACGCCGCCGGACAGCAGTATTGTCTTTGCGCCATGTTCTTGCGCGGCCCGGATCGTCTTTTGGACCAGAACGTCAACGGCCGACCTTTGAAACTCGAAACATAGCTGGTCTTTTATGTCGTCAGTTATTTCAATGCCTGCTTCCTTCAGGTCTTGTATTTTGTACAGCACGGCGGTCTTGAGTCCCGAAAAAGAAAAATTGTAGTTTTTGGATTTTTCCATCGGCCTCGGAAATTTTATTTTGAATTTCGGATTTCCCCTCGGCCTGAGCTCGGGGCGAAGGCGTGCTTCGGATTTCCATTTCTCGGCTCGGCGAGAAATGGCTGGTCCTCCTGGGTAGCCGAGGCCCAGCAGCCGCGCCACCTTGTCAAATGCCTCGCCCACAGCATCGTCCATCGTCTCTCCGATAAGTTTGAAGTTCTCATAGCCGTCCATCAACACCAGTTCCGTGTGTCCGCCGGAAACTATCAGATTCAAGATCGGAAAGCGCTTACTAGCTTGTAAGCTTATAAGCTTGCCAGCTGAATCCGGTAGCCAATTTGAGTAAACGTGCGCTCTCATGTGGTCCGCGCCCACCAACGGCTTGTCATATTTCCAGGCCAGGGCCTTGGCAAAGGCGATGCCGACCAGCAAAGCCGGCCCAAGACCAGGTCCGCGGGTGACGGCGATGAGGTCCACCTTTTTCCCGATGTCCGATATTTTCGCTTCTTTCAAAGCGGCCTCTAGGACGTGGCCGATATTGTTGGCATGTTCGCGGGCGGCTAAGTTCGGCACCACGCCGCCAAATTTCGCGTGCAATGCTATCTGGGAAGAGACGACATTGGCCCGAACCGAAACATGCTCCATATCCTTGATGTCAAGGACCGCAATAGCAGTTTCATCACATGAAGTTTCTATGCCTAATACCGTCATAGTCCGTAAAATCTAGCATTTTTGTTGCCGTTTTTCAATTTTTATGCGATAATTTGAAAGCTATTTGGCTTCGCCAAGCCGAAGCTTTAGCGAAGGATGGCCCCATCGTCTATCGGTCAGGACATTAGGTTTTCAACCTAAGAAGAGGAGTTCGACTCTCCTTGGGGCTGCAATGTTGATAATACCCCTTTTGTTTTAGGTATAATGGAATAAATATGAAACACCAAAAAATTGTCAGTTGGGCGGTTGTTGGTGCGATAGCTCTGGGAGCCGTAGCGGTATTCGCTCAAGAGGGAAAACCCTCGACGTTGCCGCCAGTCAGGTCGCCAAAGGTTTCAGCCAGCGTTTCGCCTCGGCCAAGCAAAACTCCTCGTCCGACGCCGAACATTTCCTGCGTGGCGACAGCGGTTGCTACCCGCGAAGCGGCCATCCAGAAAGCGGTCTCAGCGCACGACAGCGCTATACAATCAGCGTACTCGACTAGGGCCAGCGCGTTGGCTAACGCCTATACTAAGTCCAGCAACGCTGAAATAAAGTCGGCCCTAAAGTCAGCTTGGGATGCTTTTAAGTCAAGCACGAGGGCAGCTTCTAAAACTTGGAAGTCCGGCCAGAAAGACGCTTGGAGCGCGTTCCGAACGACGGTTAAAAGCTGCAATGTCAGCGGCGATATATCCGACCAGGGCAATTCCGGCTCGGAGATGTCCGGGAACTAAATCTAGTAAAATCAAAAGGCCTCGCGTTGCGGGACCTTTTGATTTGGGTTATTTGGCGGCAGAAACTATCTTTGAGAACACTTCCGGTTCGTGCTCGGCAATGTCGGCCAGCACTTTGCGGTCCAACCGGATGCCGGCCTTCAGAAACCGGTTGATGAGCTTGGAGTAGGTAGTGCCGTTTTGGCGGGCGGCGGCGTTAAGCTTGATGGTCCAGAGCTTGCGGAACTCGCGCTTTTTCTTTTTGCGGTCGGCGAATTGAAAAGTCCAGGCGTGCAGTAAGGCCTCGCGGGCCTGCCGCTCCTTGGACTTTCTGGTCCACATAAAACCCTTAGTATGTTTCAGTAATCTCTTTCTTTTTCTGGAGGCCTGCACGCCCCTTTTTACTCTTGTCATGGGATGTTTACCTATGAGCGTAGCGAATAGTTGTAAACTTGCCATCCCCTCTTTCAAGAATTCTTGAAAGAGAGGGTAACTTCTTATAACCACTCACTTCGTTCGTGGGTGATCAGTTAAATATTAAGGCCTTTGACTTATCCAACAGCTCTTTCGGCGCCACTATGTCGCCATGCTTGGCCCGGCCGCGGTTGCCCGAATCTTTGGCGTTGAAATGGTTCTGGCCCGGATGCCGCTTAAGGATCTTGCCTGATGCCGTAATCTTTATTCTTTTTAGCAGGGCTTTTTTGGTTTTGCCGGAGTGAGTCATAGTAAATTTAAAGATTAAAAATCAAAATTAAAAATTATGGAATACAGAACTTTTAATTTTGAACTGTCATTTTGCATTTTTCACTTTACACTTTTAATTGTTACTAGCCATCCGTAGGGTCCGCGTTTGGGCGGCTCCTGGACGGAGTATTCCTCTTTGATATGCGTTAAAAATTGTTCCAGCTTCTTGCGGCCCATCTCGGCTAGTCCTTTTTCTCGTCCGCGGAGGGTAAGCTCTACTTTGACGATATAACCCTCCTTCAGAAATTGGCCGACTTGGCCGGCTTTGAATGCCAGGTCATGAGCGCCGGTCTTGAAACCGACCCTGACTGTCTTTTGCTCAATGCGCTGTTTCTTGGCGCCGCCCGATTTCTTTTCTTGTCGCTCTTTCTGATAGATGTACTTGCCGTAGTCCATTATCTTGGTGATGGGCGGCTGAACGTTCGGGCCTACTTCGACAAGGTCTAAATCGGCTTCTTTGGCCAAAGTCAGAGCTTTGGCCGTAGCCATCGTTCCGAGCTGTTTGCCCAGCTCATCAATGACCTGGACCTCGGGCACGCGTATCTGATTGTTGGTGCGTAGGGGTTTTATCAAATGGACCTGGAAATTCTAGCACACTCTTTAAAAAAAGAAAAGCAGCGCTGTAATTTTTAAGATTGATTTTCGTCTTATTCCATGGTAGTATATTGTCATGGGGACGACGGGCTTCGAAGATGTTCTTATCCAAAACGATGCTAGGAGCGGATGGCCGTTAACCGCTTAAAACATCCGACCAAACATATAACTGGCAATCAAAACGCCAATTACGCTTTCGCTTAACAGCTGAAGGCGCATCTTGCCCCGATGTTCGCTAGGGGAATACAGGGTGTCATTAGCGAGCTCTGGCGAGGTTGTGGTTTCTCCAACTTTCGCTGAATATTGGCAGGAACTAGCCGGCGTTTATTTTTTCGGTTTTATACGCGCCGGTGAAACACCAAACCGGATATCTTAGTAGACGTCGTTTCGGCGAAACATCTGATCTGGGTTCAACTCTCAGCGTCTCCACCAGAATAAAAAATCGTGGCATGCCACGATTTTTTATTCTTCCCTGCCGCGCTGGCGAGCACGAGCGACATCCTTTTTCTTGATGGATTCTCGTTTGTCATATTTACGCTTTCCGCGGGCGATGCCGATGAGGAGTTTTACCTTGTTGTGCACACCGTAGAGCTTTAGCGGCACCAGGGTCAGACCTTGCGATTGCGACAAGCCGATGAGGGTGGCTATCTGTTTTTTTGAAAGCAGGACAGCTCGGGTACGCTGGGGGTCGTAGTCCTTGGGCGTATTGCCGGGCTGATAGGGCGAGACGGTGGCGCCGATAAGTTCCGGCCGGCCGTTTACGATTTTCACATACGAACCCTTGATGGAGGCCTTGCCGGTCTTGATGGCCTTGACCTCAAACCCTTTCAATACCAAACCCGCCTCCAGCGTTTCCAGGATCTCATAATCAAAATTCGCTTTCGGATTGTCCGCGTAATCTGGCATATGGATAAATACTAACCCAGAATTGAAAAACCCGCCATTAGCGGGTTTTTCAATTCTATTTGCGTTCTTCCAGAGTGGTCTTTACTTTCAACTCCTGGTCTTTGCGGAGGACGGTGAGCTCCACCTGGTCTCCGACTTTGAGCTTTTGAAGCTCATCCACCAATTCCTCGTCCTCGGCCAGCTCCTGGCCGTTGAGGTGGGTGATGATGTCGTTCTCTTTGAGGCCGGCCCGGTCGGCGGGCGAGCCGAGCATGACGGCTACCGAGTTGGGCTGATGAGCGTTGCGCATCACCAGCGAACCCGCGACCCGAGGCAGTTTATATTGATTTTGTATCTTTTTGTTCAAAGCCAGGCAGGTGATGCCCAGAAATGGCTTCACGATGCGTCCGTATCTGATGATGTCCTCCAGGTCCTGCTTGGCCCAGTTGATGGGAATGGCGAAACCGATGTTCTGGGCGCCGTAGATGATGGCCGTATTGATGCCAACGGCTTCGCCGTCCATATTGATGAGCGGGCCGCCGGAGTTGCCTTGATTGATGGCGACGTCGGTTTGGAGCATGCCCCGGAGGTGCTCCGTCTCTCCGCCAGTTCCCAAAGCGGCCGAGATGGAACGCGACATGCCGGAGATGATGCCCCGGGAAACGCTGTTCTTGAACATGCCTAAGGCATTGCCGATGGCCATCACCGTCTGGCCTATCTCAATTTTTTTGGAATTGCCGAGCTGAACGGTCGGCAGTCCGGGTCCGTCAGCTGGCGGGTCAACTTTGACGACCGCGATATCAGTGACGGGGTCGCGGGCGACGACGCGGGCCGGATACTCATCGCCCTCGGTGGTGATGACCGTGTATTCGGCGTCAGGGTCAAAGACGACGTGTTTATTGGTCAATATCATGCCGTCCGGGTGGACGATGAATCCGGAACCGCCGCCGACGTTGACCTTTTCTTTCTCCAGGCCCGGTTCCTCATGGGGCGCCAGAGGATTGCCGAAAGGCGAGAAAGGAAAAGCAAAAGGGGCGCTCTTTCGCAGGTCTTTAAGATATTTTGATATGACTATGCTCACCACCGCCGGCGAGACCTTCTTGACCGCCTCAATTGGTAATTTATCGTAATCGGTAGATGCGTTCATAATACGAATACTACAAATTATATCCTAATGCTACAAATACTGGCCATTCAGGACTCTTTTGGGGGCTAGATGTTTCTGTCTAAAATTAACGATAATACCTAGCTCCTTATTTGATGATACTAAATATCTTCTCATTTGGAAATAATCACCTTTAGACACTGATCTCTTAGCTTTAAGGTCTAGTATGATAGATTCATCAATTAGAAAGTCAACGATACTTCTCCTTGCTGATTCTCCCGGGAAACTAATCTCTAAGGAATATTCTCGTTTAAGGAATATTCTCGTTTATAGTGTATACCATTTTCTTTCAGTTTTTGTTCTATAGCATCTGAATATTGCTTCTCATTTCTAAATCTGCCAAGCTCATTGTGGACGTTGTAACATATCCCACATATCTGATATGAGAGCTTTTTGTAAAGTATCTTGGGGTTTTTATTTGTAGTATTCGGATTCATTTGTATATTAGGATTATACCATGAGATTGAAGAAACCATTTTTTGAAAGGAATACGCTTATCGTTGCCAAGGAACTACTCGGTAAATATTTGGTCAGGAAAATTGGAGATAAAGTCATATCGGCCAAAATTACCGAGACCGAGGCCTATCATGGCCCGAAGGACCTGGCCTCCCACGCGTCCAAAGGCAGAACGCCCCGAACGGCCGTTATGTTCGGCCCGGCCGGCTATTCATATGTATATCTGGTATACGGTATGTACCATTGTTTCAATATTGTAACCGGCAGGGACGGGTTTCCATCCGCCGTATTGATACGGGCGACGGAAGAAATTCAAAATGTAAAAGTCAAAAATCAAAATGACAACTCAAAATTAAAAATGAACGGACCAGGCAAGCTGTGTAGAGAACTCAAAATAAATCAATTATTAAATGGAATAGATCTGGCTACGAGTAGCAAACTTTGGGTGGAAGATCACAGTGAACAAATGAAAAAGATTAAGCAAACACCTCGCATCGGCGTGGATTATGCCAAGGAATATAAGGACAAACCGTGGCGATTCGTGTTAGAATCTAAGTGATGATAAGGCGGAAACTTCAAGAGATTGTGAGCAAAGCGGCCGGCCGAACGGCTGATATTTTGATGCCGCCAGACGCCAAGCTGGGCGACTACTCAACCAACATCGCTTTCGTATTGGCCAAAGAGCAGGGCAAGAAACCGGCGGAGGTCGCCGAGCAGATAAAGTCACAAATTGAGCCGGGACTGGCCGATACTTGCGATATCAAAGCTCTGTCTAACGGCTATCTGAATTTTTTCCTGAAGCCCGGATTTCTGCAAAATCAACTTTCGGAAATATCAAAGGATGATAGATACGGACAAAGCGATGAGGGTAAGGGGAAAACAATTATCGTGGAGTATTCCTCGCCGAATATCGCCAAGCCGATGCACATCGGCCACCTCCGTTCCACGATAATCGGCGACGCTCTGGCAAACATATACGAAGCTTTGGGATACAAAACTATCCGCTGGAACTATATTGGCGATTGGGGAACGCAATTTGGCAAAGTGCTCGCCGGATATAAAAAATGGGGCCCTTCGGCAGGCTCAGGGCAAGCGCTCGAGGACGTGACCATGGCCGACATGCTGGACTGGTATGTGCGGGCCGGCAAGGACTTGCCGGAGGAGGAGGGTCAGAAAGAATTTAAAAAGTTGGAAGAAGGCGACGCAGAGAACAAAGAGCTCTGGAAAAAATTCCGCGATGTTTCTCTGCGGGAAATAAAAACAACCTACCAAATTCTCGAAATCCACGATTTTGATGTATATAAAGGCGAGTCAGATTACGACCCACAATTAGGGTCGCTGATTGAAGAACTGGAAAGGGCGGGAAAGATAAAAGAGAGCGAAGGCGCGCTGATTTTTGACCTTGATAAATACAATCTGCCGCTAGGCCTTTTGAGAAAATCAGACAGGGCGACGCTTTATTTGACGCGAGATTTAGCTTCCATGAAGGATCGTTTGAAGGAATATAATCCTGATACGTTGATGTATGTGGTTGCCAATCAGCAGGCCCTGCATTTTGAACAATTGTTTGCGATTGCTCATGATCTCAAAATAAATACTGCCTATTTAGTACATGTAAAGTTTGGCATGGTCTTGGGCGAGGACGGCAAAAAACTGGCCACCCGAGAGGGGAAAGTGGTCCCGCTTCAGGACGTGATAGAAAAAATAACCGCTCTGGCCGGCACAGTGGTCAAACAAAAGAACCCGGAACTGGATGAACGGCAGGTCCATGATATTTCCCATGTGGTAGGCATCGGCGCTTTGAAATATAACGACCTGAAACAGCATCCCTACTCGGACATTGCCTTTGATTGGAAAGCGATGCTGGATTTGTCCGGCAACAGCGGACCATACCTTCAATATACTTACTCAAGATTAGTAAGTATATTGAAGAAATCCGAAATTCTAAACACGAAATCCGAAACAAATCCTGAAAATTTAAAACTACTGACTGAACCAACCGAAAGGGCGCTGATGAAACAGCTCTTAGATTTCCCTGATGCTATCGCCAAATGCGCCGAGTTCTATACTCTCAACGCGTTGGCGCTATATCTGTATGACCTCTCCGCCACCGCTAACCAGTTTTACGAACTGGTCCACGTCTTGGACGACGACAACGCCGCCCGCAAAGTCGCCCGGCTTACCCTCATCTCTACCGTCGCCCGCACCCTCAAACAAGGCCTCAACTTGCTCGGCATCCAAACACTTGAAAGGATTTGACATTTAGGATTAAAAGGAGTATAATATAAGGGTAAGTCAGATAGCACCTTAATTATTGGACTTGCAATCAGTCATAGCGATAAGTTGCTGAACTTCGGCTATTTATCGCTATGACTGCCATTTCGGTGGTCCGCTGGCACAACCCAAGGAGGTTGTATGTCCATTGATGTCTCTGCTCTGAAGGGACCGCTCGGCGAACTGATGGATCAGTGCTCTGGTCCGAACGGCGAAGCGCGCTTTGAAGAGTTCAAGCTCTGGCTCAAGAAGGTCAGCGGCTTGTTCAAGCACCTGCGCGACGTCGCCCTCGGCCCCATCTCGGAGTTCAAGGCGGCGGAGAAATTCACCAAGAGCAATAGCGAGGTGAAGTTCTGCGATTTCGGGGGCAACTTCAAAAAGTTGTTCTTGAACCTCGTGGAAGCCCCCGTCTCGGCGGCGACCATCTCGGTCAGCAAGCTGCTGAAAAACTCGCTGGACGCGCCGATCCGGACTGAACTGGGCGATGGCCATGTCATCACCCTGGGCCAGTTCTACGAGATGCTCAAGGTCCTGCCGAAAGACGGCACCTGGTTCATCGCGTACATCGTCGGCAACGATGGAAACGTCTGGGCCGTGGACGCGGGCTGGCGCTCGTTCGACGAGGGCTGGAGCGTGGGCGCCGACTCGGTCGACGGCCAGGACGAGTGGCGTGCCGGCAGCCAGGTGCTGTCTCGCAAGTTGGCGGCTTAGGGATTTGTTCCCTTGGTCGCTTGGTTCTTGGTCCGGTAGTGGTTGTCAACCATTGCCGGACCTTTTTTATTTTGATAAAGTAAGATTGGATATTAGGCGAATCTGTCGGCGGTTCTGGGCGAAGTTTCTTGGCCGTGCTTTAGCCAGCCCAAGAATCGCTCTAGTGCTTCTGACGGCCGAATTCCAGGCGCGCATAATTGTTGCTCTCGGAGCCTAAAAACAGAGAAACTTGGTGCGGGGCGCTAGGGCATAGAGATGCCAAATACTATACAGTGGCGAGAGTACTCAAACCACAGTGATAAAGATGGCGCCTCGTACAGTTACTGGGCCGTGAACGCGAACTGGAACTCGTTCAACGAGGGCTGGAACGTGAACGCCAACTCGGTCGACAACCAGAACGAGTGGAATGCCGGCAACCAGGTGCTGTCTCGAAATTATCTCTGTTCAGTCGCCCCGCCAATATGCGGGGCCGTTGTTTTCTTATGCCAGCCGCCGAGCATCCTGCCGATTTCCGATAGTTTTTCTGATAGCGCGATATATCTTTTTGTTTGGATAATTTCTGTTTCCCAAGCGACCTGAAGCAGGAATTTAAGAGCATCAAAAGAACTGGATGCTTTTTCCAAAAAGATTATTTTCTGCTCGCCGTTTTTATAGCTTGCCCTAAAAATATTTTCTATCGTTTCCACAAAAAGACCATCGATGCGAAGCCCGATGCCGTAACGGGATATCTTATCAAATTCAATCCAATAACTATGCCAAAGTTTATACGCGACGATGAGCTTCTGAACGATGGACGGGGAACCGTGGGGGGGGG
>Ga0155702_113_pt5 | contig 10811 bp, 9 predicted proteins | sample RifCSPlowO2_01_FD_107359 | JGI IMG/M metagenome (GOLD analysis project Ga0155702, IMG submission 107359) | Candidatus Yanofskybacteria bacterium RIFCSPLOWO2_01_FULL_49_17
TTTTTCTGCAAAAATAACGCGAGCCATTTGTATTCCAGTCCGAAACTTTCCAGGCGTTTCCAAGAGAGACCATTAACATGCAACTTTTTCACTTCGGCGAGCATGCCATCCTTCATGCGCTGCTTAAGTCGTTCCGCGATGTTTTGTTCTATCTTCTTTTGTGTTGGTGCCAGACCGATGAATTCAGCACTTACTTTTTTCTGGTAGAAATCAGTAATCTTAAATTTGGTCAAGGTTGAACCTTGACCAGCTATCTCAATAGCGCGGATTAGGCGCCGGGGGTTGTTCCTGTCTATATCTCCTGACCGTTCAGGATCTAATTTCTGGAGCATAGCAAACAATTGGCCCGGATTTTTCTTTTCCAACTGGCGGCGGAGCTTTCGGTCGGGCTTTACCTCAGGTAGGGGGATATTGTAAATGAGAGCGTCAATATAAAACCCCGTGCCGCCCACGATGATAGGGACCTCGCCTCGCTTTCGGATGTCGGTGATGGCCTCGCGGGCCAATTTTACAAATTGGCCCGCGCTGAAGTTGGTTTTGGGCGATACTACATCCAACAAGTGATGGGGAATTCCACTAGAGACAAAGGGCACCTTTGCAGCCCAAAAGGTGCCCTTTGTCTTGTCTCTTTTGACTTTGCCTGTACCGATGTCCATCCCGCAGTAGACCTGTCGCGAATCGGCCGAGATGATTTCGCCATTGATGCGACGGGCCATTTTGATGGCCAACGAGGACTTGCCCGACGCGGTCGGGCCGACGATAACGATAAGTTTGAAAGAGTTACTTTCTGGCGGATATCTCTTCTTTGAGTTGCTGGATGAAGTCATCTAATTTCATACTACCGATATCGCCTTTACTTCGTTGGCGGACAGCAATGGCCTTTGCGTCCACTTCTTTATCACCGATTACGGCGATGTAAGGAATTTTTTGGGTCTCGGCGTCCCGTATCTTTTTACTAAGGGTATCGTTGCCATCATCCAGTTTCGCTCTTATACCGGCATGTTTCAAAGCGTGCAACACTGCCGTGGCCCAGGTATGCTGTTTTTCAGAAACCGTCACAACAGCAACTTGAACAGGAGAAAGCCATAATGACAGATTGCCGCCGGTGTGCTCAAGCAGAACGCCCAAGAATCTTTCAAACGAGCCGAATATGGCCCGATGGATGACCCATGGCATTTTTTGCTTGCCATTGGCGTCAGCATAATGAAGGTCAAATTGCTTGGGCAGCATCACCAGGTCCAATTGGGCGGTGCCCATCTGCCAATCCCGGCCTTGAGAGTCGGTCAGATGGGCCTCTATCTTCGGGCCGTAGAAAGCGCCTTCACCTTCGGCCACAGTGTACTTAACTCCGGCTTTTTTAAGCGCATTTTCTAACGCCTTTTCAGCCATCTTCCATTCTTCGGGGGTGCCGAGCGCATCTTTGGGCCTGGTGGCCAAGGCGTATACGGTTGGAAATCCGAACAGGCCGTAGAAATTTTTTATTGTATCCAAAATGGCGGCAACCTCCGCTTCAACCTGCTCCGGCAGGAGATAGATGTGGGCGTCGTCCATGGTTAGCTGGCGGACGCGGAAAAGTCCGCCCAGCGTGCCGGACAGTTCGTTGCGATTCAGGCGGCCGATCTCTGACAAGCGTAGTGGCAGGTCGCGATAGCTGCGAACTTTAGAATTGAAGACATAAGTTGATTCCGGGCAGTTCATCGGTTTGACGATCATAGTTTCTTTTTCATCGCGAGGATTTTCAAAATAGAACATATTCTCCCGGTAATGGTCCCAATGGCCGGATTTTTCAAAAACTTCCTTTCGTACCAGTATCGGCGTGTTTATTTCCTGATAGTCCTGATCGTCATTCATTTCGCGAGCCACCTTTTCCAATTCTCGGAAAATGACCATGCCCTTGGGATGCCAAAAGGGCGCGCCCGGCGCCACATCATGAAAACTAAAAAGGTCCAGCTCGCGGCCGATGTCTCGATGATCCTTCAATTCCATGTTCTGGATTATATCAGTATCTACCGCGGATTTCTAGGTCACCGCAGTGATGAGCTTGACCTCGTCGCACCTGCCTGCCGGCAGGCAGGGAGTAGTTTAAATAGGTTGTGCGATGAGTTTAACCTCATCGCACAATAACTTCAGCGTGCCGTCACGGTTGTTGACCTTGCCGGTGGCAACGATGACCCGATTCTTCTGCCAGATATCGGGATTCTTTTCATAGACGTTCGGGAAGACGACCAGCTCAATGGCTGACGCCAAGTCCTCAATGTTGGCGAACATCATCGGCCGGCCGGTCTTGGTCACCATCTTTTGGATCTTGGTGATGATGCCGCCGACCTTGACCGAAGGGGGCAAGTTCCGGTTATTCCCATTGTTGAGCAGATTTTTGATGGGCGTGACCCGTTCCAGTTTAAGCTTCTGCTGATAATCATGAAGCGGATGCGAGGAAACATAGAGGCCGAGCAGCTCTTTTTCCCAGGCCAGCTTGTCGTTGTTGGTGGCCGGCGTGGTTTCGGCCAGTCGTAAGGCCGGCAGGGCGACGGCGGCCTGACCAAAAAGACCCATTTGGGTGCTGGTGCTGGCTTTTTGTTTTTCTCGCGCGTGCTCAAGCAAGATGTCCATGTTGAAAAGAAGATAATTGCGGTCGCCGAAAGCGTCCATCGCTCCGCATTTGGCCAATGACTCAAATGATTTTTTGTTCAGGTCCTTGTGTTGGACCCGGCTGACGAACTCCTCCACGTCTTTGAACGGGCCGTTGGCCATGCGTTCGGTGATGATGGCATCGGCGATATTCTCTCCCAGGTTCTTGATGGTCAAAAGGCCAAATCTGATTTGGTCCTTTGTTATTAGTTGTTGGTTGTCAGTTGAAGGTGGAGATTTTATGACCGTGAACGCCTTACGGGAACTGTTGATGTCGGGCGGCAGGACGGGAATCTCCATCCGCTGGCACTCGGTGATTATCTCGGCCACCCGGTCGGTGTCGCCGGACTCGGCCGTCAAGATGGCGCACATGTACTCGGCCGGATAGTTGGCCTTCATATAGGCGGTTTGGTAGGCGACCCGGCCATAGCAGGCGGCATGGGCCTTGTTGAAGCCGTATCCTTGGAACGGTTCAAACAGCTGCCAGACGGCCTCGGCTTCAGACAAGGTCATGCCGCTGTGCTGATGACAGCCCCTTACGAACTGCTCGTGCTGTTTGGCCATCTCCTCGGGAATCTTCTTGCCGACCGCCTTACGGAACTTGTCCACGCTCTCCCAATTATAGCCAGCCAGTTCCATGGCAGTCGTCAATAGATCATCTTGGTATACAAGCACGCCGTATGATTTCTCCAAAAAATTCTTGGCTTTGAGGTGGAAATATCGGATAGGGCTTTGGCCATGTTTGCGAGCGATGTACTCGGGGATGTTGTTTATCGGCCCCGGCCGGTACAAAGCGACCATGGCGTTAAGGTCATGGACGGTGGTCGGCTTCAGCTCCTTTAAGTATTTGGTCATCCCTTCCGAGCCGCCGAGCTGGAACACACCTTCCGTATATCCATCGGACAGCATCTTGAACGTCTTCTGGTCGTCAAAAGGAATTTTTTCAATATCAATATCAATATCTCGGTGAAATTTGACCAGTCGGACCGCGTCTCCGAGGATGGCCAGGTTGCGGATGCCCAGCACGTCCAGTTTCAAGAGACCCACGCCGTCCTCGCCGACGGTGTACATGTTGTACTGGGTTATCTTGTGGTCGTCGCCTTTGGGGTCGTACTGGATGGGCACGTATTCGGTCAGCGGCTTGGGCGCGATGACGATGCCGGCGGCGTGGACCGAGACGTGGCGGACGGTGCCTTCAAGTTTTTTGGCAATGTCCAATATCTGCTTCGTCTCCGCTTCTCGCTCATACATATCTTTCAGCTGGAGTTCCAGTTCCATGGCCCGGTCTATGGTCATTGGGAAGCCCTGCGAGCCGAAAGGAATAAGATTGGCGATGCGATCGCCGGTCTCATATGGTTTGCCTAATGCTCGGGCCACGTCCCTGACGGTGCCGCGGGCGAGCATCGTTCCGAAAGTGCCGATCTGGGCCACTTTGTCCTCCCCATATTTTTGTTTGGCGTATTCAATGACCTCGCTCCGTCGGTTGTCAGCAAAATCCATGTCAATATCCGGGGCCGACGGGCGATAGGGATTCAAAAACCTTTCAAAGGGCAGCTGGTACTCTATCGGGTCCACGTTGGTGATGCCGGAAAGATAGGCGACCAGCGAGCCGGCGGCCGAACCGCGGACGGTGGTGTATATTTTGCGCTCGCGGGCAAATCGCAGAAGGTCGGCTACGACCAGAAAGTAAGGCGAATAGCCCTTATTGCGGATTATTTCCAACTCGTATTTTCTTCTTTCTTCATATTCCGGCCGGGTCGGGCATTTTTCTTCCGCTCCTTTCTTGGTCAGCTCGTCAAGCATCTGGTCGGCTGTCTTGCCGGGTTCCAAAGAGAAATCCGGAAATATGAATTTCCCCAGCGTCAGCTCCACATTGCACCTTTGGGCCACCTTGGCTGTGTTCTCAACCGCTTCTGGAATATCGGCGAAACGCTCCGCGGCTTCCTGGGTGGAAAGGAAATGATACTCTCCGCCGCCGGAGAAAATAGCCGTTTCGGCCACATCGGTCTGGGTGGAAATGGCCACCAATGTCTTGTGGGCGAAGGCGTCTTCTTTGCGGAGATAATGGGAGTCCTGGGTGGCGACCAGAGGGATGTTCAGTTTTTGGGCCAGAGCCAGAATGCCGTCTTTCCATTGCTGATACCACTCCATGTCCGGGTGGTACATTATCTCCATATAGTAATTGTCTGTCCCAAATATTTCCTGATGCTCCCTGACGACGGTCTCGGCTTTGGCCAGGTCGCCGGACTGGATGGCCCGGCCGACTTCGCCGGCCGGACAGCCGGAAAAGCAGAGCAAGCCCTCCGAGTGCTGCTTCAAAAGTTCTTTGTCCACCCGCGGCTTGTAGTAATAGCCCTCAAGGTGGGCGGCCGTGGTCAGCTTGATGAGATTTTGATAGCCGGTATTGTCTTTAGCGATCAGCGTCAAGTGATATCGCTTGTTATCCACGTTCGGCTCTTTTTGGTGTCGCGAACGATTGGCGACATATACCTCACAGCCGATGATGGGCTTGATGCCGGCTTTTTTGCATTGGGAATAGAATTCAATGGCGCCGTACATGACGCCGTGGTCGGTGAGGGCGATGGCATCCTGGCCGTGCTCCTTGGCCAGCTTGACCATATCCTTGATCTTGGAGAGACCGTCTAAGAGGGAATAGTGGGAATGAGTATGGAGGTGGACAAATTTGGAGTTCATGTAAGGGGAAGCGTGTGGACCGGACCAGCCGATTCGCGCTCCAAAAAATAGTTACACTTCATTCTAACAATCACACCAACTCACGCAACTGTTGATAGCTAAGACGGGCTTTCCTTTTTTCGGGAAAGTGTGATATCATGATAGGGCAATATTGAGGGCATCCCAGCCCCAATTTTGCGAACGAAGCGCATTAGCGGTCCGCTTCGCCCAAAAGGGATGTCCCTATTCGGGACACGCAGATCGCAGGTGTTTCCGTAGCTGTAGGTTTAACAATGAGTCATAAGGATTGAGCGGCAAAATTGGGGCGGGACGCACAATTTTGTAAGCAATCGTTATCACTCTTGCACAAAATTGGCGGTTCCACGTCATCATATGGCCAAAGGCAAGCAGCTCCGCAGGCGGAGCCATTTGGCTTTGAAGGCCAACTCGCTGTCCAAGTGCGGTCATTGCGGCAAGCCGATTCCCGGCCATCAGGTCTGCAAGTTCTGCGGTTTCTACAAGGGTAAGGAAGTTTTGAACATCATCGCCAAACAGTTGGCCAAACGCGAAAAGGCCGCGCCGCAATCTGCGCGCCGCTAATCCAAATCTACAAATAACATCCGAATGCTCCGAATCCGTAGCATTCGTATAAATTCGTAGATTCGCATTATACTCGGTGGCTTCAAGGCACTTATCACGTTCCGTCGCTATGCAGTCGCTCTACGAGTGGGATTTTAAGGGCAAAAAAGACGCCCTGCTTCCTGAAATCATTGAGCACAACATCAAAGAGTTCGCGGCCGGGTTGGAGGACCCGACCTTCATCGTCGATCTGATCAAAGGCGTTATCGCCCATGTGCCGGAGATAGACAAGATAATTGAGAAAGCGGCCCCTCAATGGCCGCTGGACCAGATCGCGATGGTGGACCGCAATGTCCTGCGCCTGGGTCTCTACGAACTGCTTTTTGGCAATCGCGATGAAGTGCCGCCAAAAGTGGCCATCAATGAGGCCATTGAATTAGCCAAGTCATTCGGCGGCGACTCGTCGGGTAAGTTCGTCAACGGCGTTCTGGGCACGGTCTACCGGGAAATAGGGGAGCCGGACAAGGAACAAACCAGCACAAAGAAAGAAGAAACCGAAAATCCTAAATCCTAATTTCTAAATTCTAAACAAATTCAAAATACTAAATTCAAAGTTTAAAACATTTGGATTTAGATATTGTTTAGAGCTTAGTGCTTAGAATTTAGTGCTTAATATGAGCATCAATACTTCTGAGCTGGAATCCAAGATAGGAATACAATTTAAGGATAAAGACCTCCTTTTGACCGCTTTAACGCACCGGTCTTATTTGAATGAGAATCCAAGCTGGAAGCTGGACCATAACGAGCGTCTGGAGTTTTTGGGCGACGCGGTGTTGGAAATGGCCGTGACCGACGAGCTCTATGCCAAGTATCCTAATCCGGAGGGCGAGCTGACCAATTGGCGGGCGGCTTTGGTCAACGCGGTGATGTTGGCCCAGCTCTCGGCCGAGATCAACTTGAATGATTATATTTTGATGTCCCGCGGCGAGGCCAAGGACACCGGCCGCGCCCGGCAGTACATTCTGGCCAACGCCATGGAAGCGCTCATCGGCGCCATCTATCTGGATCAGGGCTACGAAACGGCAGCCCAATTCATCAAGAAATATATTCTCAAAGAATTGCCGCGCATTATTGAAAATCATCTCTACCGCGACGCCAAGAGCTTATTCCAGGAGCAGGCCCAGGAAAAAGTGGGCATCACGCCCAGCTATGAAGTAATGAACGAGTGGGGGCCGGACCATGCCCGCCAGTTCAAAGTCGGCGTGTACCTGGGCAGAGAATTGGTGGCCGAAGGTGAAGGTGCCTCCAAGCAAGAAGCCCAACAAAAAGCCGCCGAAGCGGGCCTGGCTAAAAAGGGCTGGTAAAAACGTAAAGCCCGCGTGGGCTTTACGCGGGCTACTCCAAGGTGACCGGAAACAGATTTCTTTGGTCCGAACTCCGTTATAAAACGACTTGGAAGATGAAAGAGTGTTTCCTGCGATCAGGTTGATTAATTGTTGTCTGGCGGCTCCTACGGTTTGGATTTCAAATTCAACAAGCTCTCTGAGGAGCCTCTTTCCATCTGGAGTGGTCACATAAACTCCGCCCCAATCAGAGAATCGGATTTCCATCTTACAGTCATGCCTGACTTCTTCGTATGGCATAGATGTGTTTCCGAATTTTCCGATCGTTGTTATTTTCCGTTCTGTAAGCACCAACTCCAGATCGTATGCCTCAATGAACTGCTCAAGCTTCATACTACACTCCTTTCGGCAAAATAATACCACAACTTGCATTTAAAGTAAATTTTTGATAATATATACAGGCGATGTTAGTTATAAGATTCCAACGGATAGGCAAGAAGGGTCAGGCGTACTTTCGTATCGTCGTGACCGAACACACCAAAAAGCCGCAAGGCGAATTTTTGGAATTGCTTGGCTCGTATGACCCGCACAAAAAAGACCTCAAAGTTAAAAAGGAACGCATTGAATATTGGTTGTCCAAGGGCGTCAAAGCTTCTCCGACTGTCCATAATCTTTTGATAAATAAGAAAGTCATCACCGGTGACAAAAAGCAAAGCTGGAAAGCCAAGAAAAAACTTATAACTGATAACTCACAACCGACAACTTCTAAACCGCCTGAAGCGGAGGAACTCAAAACAGAAGAACCAGCCAAAGAAGCCCTTTCCGAACCAGAAAAGTCGGCCGAATCCCCAACCGCTGAATAACTGCTGAAAAACGCCCTCGCTAAAGCGAGGGCGTTTTGCTACAATCTTTTTCATCATGCGAGTCATCCAAATAGACCTGAACAATGATTATAGCTACGTCCTGTCGGAGGCGATCGCCATTCTCCGCCAGGGCGGCACCATCGTCTATCCGACCGATACTGTCTATGGCCTGGGCTGCAACGCCACTGATGAGTTCGCGGTTCGCCACATCTATGACATCAAACAGCGGAGCCCTAAACCGCTGCCGGTGCTGGCTAAGAACATGGCTTGGGTTGAGGAACTGGTTTATCTAAATGACAACCAGCGCAAGCTGGCTTCAAAGTTTTGGCCGGGCAAGTTCACTCTCATCTTTCCTAAAAAAGACATCATTCCGGCCATTGTCACCACCGGCCTGCCCAGTGTCGGCATCCGTATCGCGGACTATCCGTTCACCGACAAGCTACTGGGAGCGTTCGGTTATCCATTAGTCGCCACGTCAGCCAATCTGTCGGGCGGAGAGGCAACGGGGGATATCAATAAGGTCATCAAGGCATTCGCTCATCTGCCCCGTCGGCCGGACCTGGTCATAGATGCGGGCGTCCTGCCGCCATCCAATCCGTCCGTGCTCATTGATTGCACGACCGAAAAACCCAAAGTCCTGCGCGTCGGTCCGTCAAAACCGGAGGAGCTGTTAAAACTTTTAGATCTGTAAACCCATCTTTTAAATTATTTTAGTACCAATTGGTACTAAAATAATTTAAAATGATTGTCGGATAATCACGATAATGATATGATTTTGCCATGGGACTCAATGTTTGGCTTTTTCGGTTCGTCAGTGATTTTGCCGGCCGCTGGCCGGCGCTGGACATTATTGCCATATTCTTTTCAGAGTATGTTTGGCTTATCATGCTCGCGGTCGTAGCGGGGAAATTTCTAATGGACCGGCAGAGACATAAGGATATGGCCATTGTGTCTATCGGCTCGGCTGTCATTGCCCGCGGCATCATCGTCTCAATCATCAAATGGTTTTATGACCATCCGCGTCCCGATATGGTAATTAAAGTAAATGCCTTGTTGGCCGGAGGGGACACCGTCAATTCGTTTCCATCCGGTCACACGACTTTTGTCTTTGCATTAGCCGCCGGCGTTTATTTCTACGACAAAAAACTGGGCCGCTGGCTTTTGGCCGCGGCCGCTCTGGTCGGTCTGGCCAGAATATACGCCGGAGTCCACTGGCCGTTTGACATCCTCGCCGGCGCCGTACTCGGTGTTTTATCCGCCTACGTTTTCAATCGGGTCTATCGCAAAAAAGAAAGAGAATAAAAAAAGAGGGAGAGTCATCGCCTAACTCCCGCAGATGACCCCCCCTCATGTCGATGTTGGGAATCGCTGACGTCTAGTCAGCTACGTTGTAAACATAGACCCTCCAGGAACCAATAGTCAAGAACCAATAGTAATTATATCAAACCGGCAAAGAGTGTAAACCCTCACACCACAACAGGCGACTTTTTCTGTATCTAACTTCGCCTGTTTGGTGTAGGGATAAAGTGTGCAGTATTCTTGAATTAGTCCGAACGCATTTCGCCGCCTGCGGCGGCGAGGAAGTCCCCCCGCGAAAATTCGGAAAGGCGGCGAAGCCGCACCGCTGACAATTTCAAGTTTTTCTTTGGCGGCACAAAATATGAAAATCAAACCTTGTTACTCTCAAAATACACCGGATAATTTCGCACGGTTTTTGCGAAAGCTTCCTGCATTGCTAAGTAGGTTTGATTTACCATATCGAATACCCCCTCTTCTTTTGTTACGGGGTCAACATTATTCTTACGCTCCGGTGGCATTTTATAACCACAACGCTCAAGACAATGAGCGACTACATAAAAATATCCCTTTTCGGCGTAATCTTTGTAACTTTTGGAATCCGCTACACTTTTGTAATCTTGTAGCGCAATTTTTATTTCCCCGAGCGTATCCATCGAGTTGCCCGCCAAAAGTAATGGTTCGAGAGAACGATCAAAAATTGTATCTATTATTTCCTTATTCTGTGGAGTTAAACCGTCTATGTATCCGCTTTTGGCTGAGTCAGAAACAAAAAAGTAAAATAGGATATATCGTAACAACCTCAATTCTTTATAAATTTTTTCTATTTCTGTCGCACTAAACTGGTCTGGTGGAATATCATGAAGCACCTTACTGGAAACAATTGTTTGAAGAAACTTCGGGATAAATTCCGAGAGTTCCATTTTCTTATTACCAAAAAAATTGAACAATCCCATATGGCTTTACTTAAAAGATTTATGACTCAATTATTTGTAAAAAAGTTGCAACGCGATTTGGACGGAATTCGTTATCAGCTCGGGGTGGTCCTTAATGTAGCCAGCAAATTTTTTAAACCAATTGTTGGCGCTTGGTATGTTACCGCTTTTCAAATCTTGATACGAAGACTGAAGATAGTTTTTAGCATCGCCTTGCAGGTCATTTATGGCCTGTTCAAACAGCTGATACTGACTCTCGTCAACATAATCTTTAATGTTAAAAGTTCCTGCGTTTACAACATTGCCAAGCACTTCAAGATTTGCACGGACATCAATCTGAACATCGCCCGTATTTTGAAAATCTCCACCAATTTTAACACTACCTCCACCATTAAATTTTGCAGATGTACCTTTTGTGTTGTTTACGCCTTTTGGAGTGATGTTGAAAGTCATAGGATTAAAAAATTTTCTTCCCCCAAAATTAAAATATGGTT
>Ga0155702_107_pt1 | contig 8758 bp, 9 predicted proteins | sample RifCSPlowO2_01_FD_107359 | JGI IMG/M metagenome (GOLD analysis project Ga0155702, IMG submission 107359) | Candidatus Yanofskybacteria bacterium RIFCSPLOWO2_01_FULL_49_17
AGGAATCTTGAAAGAGGGGGTGAAAAGATTGCAACCACTCACTATGTTCGCGGGCAATCATGTTCATGGTGAATATATTAGTGGTGATGGGGGCTCTGCTGGTGGTGGTCGGGTTCTTGATGGGCAAGGATAGCAGGAAAGATTCCATCCTCGCCTTGGGAGGAGCGCTTCTTCTCATATACAGTGTTTCCATTGAGAGCGCTATTTTGATAGTGCTTACCGCCCTGTTCACTATCCTATCCCTTGTTCATATGGACAAGCGCGGCCGTCGTAACTAGTCGGCCGCACCGCTGTCCCGCCAAAGCGGGACTTAAGCGGGCTTTTGCCCGATTCCTTCGTTAATCGTTCCGCTTCTCGCTCGCCATATCTCTAATATGGTTCGCTCGAATGCTCACGATTGCCTCGGACTCAGGCAAGCCGACTGCGTCCGATTTTTATTATGATTCTTAATGACTATCTAAAACAAGCTAGGGAAGGTAAATATGCAATTGGGCATTTTAATTTTGCGACCGAGGATGTTCTGAAAGCTATCGTCAGTGCGGCCAGCCAGTCACATGCTCCGTGCGTGATGGTCGGGACGAGCGAAGGTGAGGCCGACTTTGTCGGCCTCACCGAAGCGGTCGCTCTGGTCCGGGCTATCCACGATGATATGCAGTATCCGGTATTTCTCAACGCCGACCATTTCCGCTCCTTTGAAAAATGCAAAGCGGCCATTGATGCCGGCTATGATTCTATAATCGCTGATGGGTCAAGGTTGAACCTTGACCAGAATATGGTCTTTACCAAACAGGCAGTTGATTATGCTCGCACCAAGAGCGCGGATATTTCGGTGGAAGGGGAGCTTGGATATTTGAAAGGAGCGTCCGAGGTCCAGGCCAAGATTGAGATAAGCCCGGCTGATTACTCAAAGCCGGAGGAGGTGGCCGAGTTTGTCCGCCAGACCGGCGTGGATCGGATGGCGGTTGTCTTCGGCAACATCCATGGCATCGTCACGGACCAGATCGAGAAGTTGGACATTGAGCATTTTTTAAAAATAGCCGCCGCCGCTCCGGAGCCGTATTACGTGTTGCACGGCGCGTCAGGCCTTAAAGACGAGGATATCCGAGCATCCATAGAGGCCGGCATCACTAATGTCCATTTCAATACCGAGTTAAGGGTGGCTTATCAGCATGAACTTGTTCATCAACTTAGCGAGCATCCAGCCGAGACCACGCCCTACAAATACATGGGTCCGGCGGCCGAAGAGGTCAAAAAACTCGTAAAAGCGAAGCTTGCATTGTTTAAGAAATAGTGCTATCATCTAATGGCTTTAACAGGCCTTATTTTAGATGTCACCACATACGCAAAAAATTGAGTTGGAGGCCCAGGTCCGCACGGTTTTAGGAGGTAAAGTGGCTTCTCTGCGACGCTCCGGTCTCGTGCCGGCAGTTTTGTACGGCAAGGGCCAAGAGCCCATTTCTCTTCAAGTCCCGCAGAAAGATTTCAAAAGGACCCTGCATGAAGCCGGTGAGTCAACTCTCGTTTACGTAAATATCAACCTGCCTGCACAGACAGGCGGCAGAAAGACCTATCCCACCATCATCCATGATGTGGCTCGTCATCCCCAGACCGATGAAGTCATCCACGCCGATTTCTATAAGGTAAATCTTGATGAAAAGATAAAGACCAAAGTGCCGGTCGTGTTCATCGGCGATGCGCCGGCCGTCAAGGACCTAGGCGGCATATTCATCCGCAACACCAATGAACTTGAAGTTGAGGCCTTGCCCCAGGACCTGCCTCACGAACTTTCCTTTGATATCTCCAAGCTGGTCAACTTTGGCGACCAGGTATTATTGAAAGACATCAAAATCGGCAAAGGCGTAACTATACTAGGTAACGAAGAGGAAATATTGGCCATTATTAAAGAGCCGATCTCACAGGAACAGCTTGAAAAGGAACTTGAGACGTTCGCTTCTATTGATGACGTGAAGATGGTGGAAAAGGAAAAGAAAGATGAAGTCGTCGAGGAAGACCTGCCTGCCGGCAAGGCAGGAACAGCAGAAAAATCCGAAGCATCAAATCCAAAATCCCCGCCCGACCGAGTCATTCGGGCAGTCGAAACAAATCCAAAAGATAAAAGTTCAAAATAATGAAACAGGGGATTCATCCAACCTATCATCCGAATGCAAAAATAAAATGTGTCTGTGGCAATGAATGGACCGTCGGTTCAACCATGCCCGAGATACATACCAGCATTTGCTCAAAGTGCCACCCTTTCTATACCGGCACCGAGAAGATAGTTGACACCCGCGGCCGCGTTGACCGTTTCAAGCGCCAACTTGAAAAGACGGCCTCGGCGAAAAAATCGGTCATTCCTAAAAAAGTCCGAGCCAAAGCTAAAAAATAACAGGCAAGACCTGTCTGACAGGTCTTGCCTGTTATTTTTCTTATGTCCGATTACAATTGGAAACAATGGCAGAATTATAAAAAGCCGGGCTCGCCCGCCGGAGCTTTAGCGCTTGGCCCGCCGGCAGGCAGGAAGACGGGCCATGAGGCGATTGTGGAGATACGCGCTGGCGCCGGCGGCGATGAGGCCTCTCTTTTCGCGGCCGAGCTCTTCAATATGTATAAGAAATATTCGGCTTTAAAGGGCTGGGAATTTGAGATGATAGATTCAAATCAAACCTCTTTGGGCGGATTCAAATCGGTTGTTTTCGAGCTGCACGGGCCGGGCGCGTTTGAAAAGATGCGCTACGAATCAGGCGTCCATCGCGTCCAGCGGGTGCCTAAGACCGAAAAGTCCGGCCGGGTCCACACGTCTACCGTTACAGTAGCCGTCCTGCCAAAAGCAACCGAAAGCGAGGTTATCATCAAGCCAGACGAGATAGAAGTATCATTTTCTCGTGCCGGCGGGCCGGGCGGGCAGAATGTCAACAAAGTCGAGACCGCCGTCCGAATTACTCACAAGCCGACCGGGTTCGTGGTCTCTTCGCGTTCCGAACGCAGCCAGCATGCCAACCGCGAAAAAGGTATGGAACTTTTGCGGTCAAAACTTTTAGAGCTGAAACGTATGGAGGAAACAGGCAACGTATCCGAAGAGCGCCGCAAACAGATAGGCGCCGGCGACCGCTCGGAAAAGATACGAACCTATAATTTCCCGCAGGACCGAATCACCGACCATCGCATCAAAAAAAGCTGGTCAAACATGGAAAAAATACTGGCCGGCGACCTAGACAAGCCGATTGACGCGTTGGAGGCCAGTAGTGTATCATAGACCCTGCGTTTATTAATTATGGAGATGGCTCAAAACCTACAAATCCCGTATGAAGAAATGCTGGCCGCCGGCATGCATTTCGGCCGTAAAAAGACGGTCTTCAACCCGCATATGGAGCCGTATGTTTACACCGTCCGCGACGGCATTTGCATCATTGACCTTTTAAAGACCCAAGCTCAATTGAAGAATACGGCCGAGTTCCTGAAAAAGACCATCCAGAACGCCGGCTTAATGTTATTCGTGGCTTTGACCAAACAGTCATCCGAAAGCGTCAAAGACCTGGCTATATCATTGAATCAGCCCTATGTTGTGGACCGCTGGATAGGCGGCACGCTGACCAATTTCAAGGTCATCAATGCCCGGGTCCGCAAGTTGGAGGAGATGGAAAAAGACCTCAAGGCCGGCAAGTTCCAGAAATACACCAAGAAGGAGCAGTTGGTGCTCCAGCGTGAAATGGCCAAGATGTCCATGCATTTTGAAGGTCTTAAGAAGCTGACCCGCATACCGGATGTGGTATTCGTGTCTTCTCTCAAAGAAAGCGCTCTGCCCGTCCATGAAGCCAGGTTGGCCAAGGTTAATATCGTGGCTATTACCAACACCGACTCTGACCCTGATCAGGTCAATTATGTCATCCCGGCCAACGACCGCTCTAAGAAATCCGTAGATCTCATCGTAGACGCACTCAAAAAAGAACTTGCAACTGCTTCACAGTAATTATTAATTTCTAATTATTAATTTTTAATAATTAATAATTATGACTTAAAAATTGATGCCAGAGGTTTCACTTGAACAAATTAGGTCCTTGCGCGAGAAGACCGGCCTCTCCATGGCCGAAGTTAAAAGGGCGTTGACCAAGACCGGAGGCGACGAGGCCAAGGCCCTGGAAGCCCTGGCCGCCCGCGGCGGAGACATTGCCGCGAGGAAAGCCGGCCGCGAGCTCAAAGCGGGCATTGTAGACGCGTACGTCCACTCCAACCGTCAGACCGGCGCCATAGTTGAACTGCGCTGTGAAACCGATTTCGTGGCCAGAACGGATGAGTTCGTGGCGTTAGCCCATGATATCGCCATGCACGTTACGGCCATGAAACCCTCCAGCGTGAAAGAACTTCTTGAACAGCCGTTCATCAAGAATCCGGAGCAGACCATCGGCGCGTTATTGATCTCCGCTATCGCGAAAATAGGGGAGAATATCCAGCTCGAACGGTTTCAAACGTTCAACATATAAATATGTATCTACTCGTTCCTTTCTCATTGATAGTCATTTCGGCGGCCGGCATCGCGTTTATCGTCTACCGCAAGATGCCTTATTTGAAAAAATTGACGCCGGAATCCCATGAGCTTAGCGATAATATCTTCTACGATTTTTTTCCGGAAATTGCCGAACACGTCAACGAAGCCAAGTTCAAGGAATATCAGAAGGCTCTGCTTCGCGAGACAGAAAAGCTCGTCCGGCGCCTCCGGGTGGCGACATTGAAAATAGACCACCTTTCCGACCGACTTATCAAAAAACTGCGTCGGGAACACATTGCCGCCAATCTGAAACACCAAGCCCTGCTTGAGGAAAGAAAGGAAGATACAACGCCCGTAGCGGCCGAGGCCAATAGGGGGTCATCCCAAGAAGAATTAAAGGCCCGTGAGCAGCAGCTTATCATTGAAATAGCAAAGAATCCCAAGGAGCCAGCTCTTTATATAGAGCTTGGAGATCTCTATCTGGCCATGCATAATATAGAGGAGGCAAGAGAATCATTTGAGGCGGCATTGGCCTTGACTCCAAACGATGCGGTTTTGGTCCGCAAGTACTCGCAACTCATCAAAAAGACAGAATCGGTATCATAACGCCTGGGTAGCTTAGTGGTAAAGCAGCGGTTTTGTAAACCGCCGACGGGTGTCCGATTCACCCCCCAGGCTCCAATAGTCATCATCTCTCGTTTAGCTAGTCAATTATCAAAGAAAAATTAGAATATATCTGTACTGCTATTCAAATCAGCAGCCTAATGAACTTATAAAATATTGGTCTAATCAACTAAAAGTGCCTGTGCAGCAATTTACGAAACCATATGTTAGAAAAGACTATAAGATTGAGAAAATTGATAAAATGCCGTACGGGCTTGTGCATATTAGATATGCCGATAAAAAGCTTTATCTTCAGATAGAAAAATGGTATAATCGCTTGGCAGTAGATTTATTAGGGTAGGTACGGAAGTAGTCAAACCGAGCACGCTGTAAACGTGCTGGCCTTGTGCCTTCGGGGGTGCAAATCCCTCCCTGCCCACATGATACGCAAACGCGGTTTACAATACGTGATTCTCTCTAAGACAGGGGATAAGGTCCTCGGGAGGTTCAGAAGCCGAAAAGCGGCTCTGAAGCGGTTGCGTCAGATAGAGTCCTTTAAGCATAAGAAATAGATCGCCGTTGTAGCTCAGCTGGTAGAGCAACTCCATGGTAAGGAGTAGGTCCCCGGTTCAAATCCGGGCAACGGCTCAAGGGAAAAGTAATAAGTAAAAAGAAATAAGTAATAAAACTGCGCTGACACCGGAATATTAAATGGTTTAGTATTAAAGAAGTAGCGTGGTTCAATGAGAAATATGTCACAAGAGAATTTGTTACGTCTGAAGTGTTCGGTCTGCAAAAGCGCAAATTATTACACCACCAAAAATAAAAAAAAGGTGGAAAGAAAGATAGAGATGCAAAAATTTTGCAAAAAATGTAAAAAAAGAACTTTGCATAAAGAAGCACGGCTGACCGGGTAACTGGTTATCTTGCCGGCAGGCAGGTGACGGGGGTGTCGTTCAACGGTAGGACTCTGGTCTCCAAAACCAGGTATCCAGGTTCAAATCCTGGCGCCCCCGCAAATAAAAAATTCCCATAAGGGAATTTTTTATTCTTCAAAGACGTCTATCTTCAATCTGGTCTTTTTCTCGCGGCTGCGATCTATCTGCTTGATGATGGTCTCCACATCTTCCACTTTATACATCCGATAGTTATTCACAGGGTTGCGGTAGGCGACTAGCTTGCCTTTGGCATCCCAGTTGCGAACCGTCAAGGGGGTAATTCCCAGCAAACGGGCCACTTCGTTAACGGTCAAGTACTTTTTTGGCATGAGGATGGTTATTAGATTATATATGTAAAACTTCAATAAACATTCATATATTCATAGGTTTTTTTATAAACACCTTTATCAACTTTTTAGCATCAATGTTTATATACCTGCCTTATGGATATTTTACATTTTTATCCTAAAACAGGTCAATAGGTGATATTTCAATATATAAACATTTAAATTCAAAAAAGCTGATATTACTTTGTAAATCAGCTTTTTTAAACAGCAAAGTTATCAACAAAGTTTGAAAGTGCGATGTTAAAATTAATACAGGTTTGAAGCCATAAATTACAGCCATCCGATACAGTATCGGATGAGATGAAAGTAATGCCTGCCTGCCGGCAGGCAGGCCGGTGATTCAGTAAAACGCCGAAGTCCCGCGTTGAGGGCGGGACTTCGGGGAATGCACGCCGCAGCCCCGAGGTGAATCAGAGCTTTTGGCTATTTAATTTTAACTCCGATTTCAGAGATTTCCAATAGGGAAATCCACTGAAATCGAGAGTCCTCGGTTCGTTCCGAATCGGGACATTTTTCCAAAAGCAAAGTTATAATTTTTTATGGCAGACAATATCCCCAAAAATTCAGAGTGGATATCAATACAGGAAGCGTCCGAGCTTTGTTTGTACTCCCAAGAATATCTCTCCTTACGCGCGCGCACGGGTAAATTGTACGCCAAAAAGATCGGACGCAACTGGTACACGACTAAAAAAGCCCTGCGGGATTATTTGGCAAAACAAACTGTACCGGCTTTTGCAAAAAATCTACTCATTCCGACCGGACTTCTAACGGGACTTACGCCGGAAGAGCCGGAAGAGCCGGATGATCGTCCGGCCATCATTAAAGAGTTTGAGAGATTGAATCCACAGATCTTTGGCCCCGTACGAAGTGACGCTCGCGCCCAAGGCGCGAGTCCTTCGGACCCTGGGGCTATTTCTTACGGTGTAAACCCGAGCCCCATCACTGTTGTTGATAGGCCGAAACAAGCAGACGGCTCGGATCTTTCGGACAAACTGGACAAGCTCTCGGATTCAATCCATGTGTTCGCGAAGGAAATCTCAAAGACCATCCCTGAAATGCGCAAGGAGCAGGAGCAGGCCTACGAGGTCATGGAGACGTACACAAAATCGTTTTGGTACCGTTTCAGCAATTTCAATCGCTTATCAAGAACGCTGTTGAAAAATCCTATCCGTCTGGCCGTGATCATAGTCGCGGCTTTCGTCATCCTCTTCACTTTTGTTGGCGGTTTCAGCTTCAGCCAGGCCGACGCGATGGTAGAACGCATCAAAAATGTTTTCAAGAATGCCGATACTTTGCAGGGCTATTTCCCCGGCACTCACGCCAACGAGGTGCTGGTTCTGGACAAAGCCGGAAACATAAACATCTATGGCCACATTGAGACCCAGGGTCAGCTTCGCAGTTACGCCCCTGATGGCGTCGCGCCACTAGTGGTAGATTCAATGACCAAAGTGGAAAATCTTAACGTTGATTATCTGGACGACCTGTCGGCGCGGGATTTCACGCTCGCTTTCGTGACCAGGAACGGCAACCTGACCTATGAGAACGTCCACCTGATGGGTAACGTCCAGGTCGGTCAGACCCTGACCGTGTCAGGCGCGGCCAAACTGATGGACTCGCTGACCGTTTATGGCCAGCTGGGCGTTTTCTCCGACGCGGTTTTCGGCAAGAATATCACTCTCTCCAACGGCGATCTGGTACTCAAGAAAGGCACCATTCAGATATTCAACCAGACCCTCGTCAAAAATCTTAATGCCGAATTTTTGGACGGCCTGCGCAAAGGCGACATCAACTTGAACTTCGTGACCGCCAACGGCAATACCACCGCCAACACCATTACTGTCGGCGGGGCGACGGTCAACGGCAATGCGACGGTTAACGGCACCCTTACCGCCACCACCGGTTTTTTTAACTCCAGCATCTGGAGCCCGGCCGGCTCTTTCGGCAGTGTCGGCGCGGCCGGCGCGGTTTCCATCGGCGATCGGAACAATCTGGCCAAGGGTTCGCTCACTGTCTATTCCACTAAGTTCACTCTGGACGCTAACGGCAATCTGTCCACCGCCGGCACAGCCCAGTCCCAAAACCTGCAGGTCGGCAATTTCGTGCTTTCAAACCTCATCCCCTCAAGCTCCTACAACCTCGGCTCGTCATCCAAGCGTTGGGCCAATCTTTTTGCGGTGAACGGCAACTTGAGCGGAGATCTGACCGTAACCGGCAGTTTAGACCTGCCCGGCGTGACCAGTTCGTCGTTCACCATCAATACCGACAATGCCACGGCTGATGCCGAAAATTCATATTTGTCTTTTGAAAGAGGCACTACGACGCCGAACGCGACTTTGAAATGGGATTCCACTTTGAATCGGTTTGAATTCAACGAGCCGCTCGCGGTG
>Ga0155702_115_pt1 | contig 8271 bp, 5 predicted proteins | sample RifCSPlowO2_01_FD_107359 | JGI IMG/M metagenome (GOLD analysis project Ga0155702, IMG submission 107359) | Candidatus Yanofskybacteria bacterium RIFCSPLOWO2_01_FULL_49_17
ACCGTAAAGCAGGATGGAGATAAGCGCTGGAGGAGGTATTTTATCTAGGTATAAGTTATCCACAATACGCGGTTGTACAGCATTTCTTGACACATGTTATACTTAAATTAAGCGGAATAAGCAGGGCTTTGCCGCAATTCTTGGCTTATGACATCTAGTAAAACTATCGAAAACCAAGTTAGTTGCTAGGCGTCAGAAGCTAAGTCCCCGCGAATCGGGGAGATGGTTTCTGAAAAAGAGAACTTTGAAAATTAAATAAAATAAAATTCGTTTTCAAGGTTTTATTGTTGGTCATTATTAGGTCAAAAAACTAGCGTGTGATGTTTTGTCGAAAACTCAATTGCTAGTGGTTAATTATTAGTTTATTAAATTTATGAGAAATAAATTCATCAAGAAAACCGCGTCAATAATGTTGAGCGTGTCGACAATCGGCTGGTTGGCTGGCGCTTCGGCTTTAATGCCGATGGCAGCTTCCGCTGACGCGACATCTGATCTTATTGCGCAATTGCAGGCGCAGATCGCCGCTCTCCAGGCCCAACTCACCACGCTCGCTGGCGGCAGCAGCGCAGGATCGGCCGCGTGCTCTTTCAGCCGCGACTTTACATTGGGTTCAAGAGGCGATGATGTGAAATGTTTGCAAAGTTACTTAACTTCAACGGGGCACTATAGCTACTCCGGCGGAGCAACCGGTTACTTTGGTTCAATTACCAAGTCAGCCGTATCCGCCTGGCAGGCAGCTAACGGAGTTTCTCCTACAGCCGGTTATTTCGGAGCTCTTTCACGGGCTAAATATACTGCTGTAGCGGGAAGTGTTGTTGTTACTCCTACTACTCCTACTACTCCAACCACTCCCGGGACGCCAGCTACTGTTCCTGCGGCATCCGGAACATTGAGAGTGGATGCTGGAGTTCAACCCGGCGCGAGCCTCTTCCCTGTAAACTCGGTGCGTGTTCCTTTCACGGTTGTGAAATTTACCGCTCCGTCTGGACAGGATGTAACAATCAATTCCTTGACTGTTGAAAGAACCGGCTTGGCGCAGGACACTGCTTTTTCCGGAGTTCTTCTCTTGGACGAAACAGGAGTCCAGGTTGGAATTTCCAGGACTCTTAACTCGGTCCACCAAGTGCTTCTTAATGAGCCATTTGTTGTAAAATCCGGCACAACTCGCACAATGACTTTGGCGGGAAATGCCCAGACTTCAAACAACTCATTGGCCGGACAGATTGCTTACTTGAGTTTAGTTTCAGTTAATTCTTCGTTGCCTGTAGCCGGTACATTGCCGATCGCCGGCGCTGGACACACGGTTAACGAATCATTGACCATCGGTTCTGTGACAGTCGCCAGAGGTCCTTTGGATCCTGGTACGTCTCAGACAAAAAGAATGGACGCCATGGACTTCGTATTTTCTTCGGTAAAAGTTACGGCAGGTTCAGGCGAAAAAGTTTACTTGACTTCCATCAGATGGAACCAAAGCGGTTCAGCCGCGGGTTCAGACTTGGCTAATCTCAAGACCTCTGTTGATGGCACCGCTTACGACACCACCATTTCTTCAGACGGCAAGTACTACACCGCCGCTTTCCCGGGAAAAGGCCTTCTTATAGACAAAGGATTTTCTAAGGAAATTTCTATTAAAGGCGACATTGTCGGAGGCACTCTCCGCACTGTTGACTTTGATATCGCGAAGAGAAGCGACCTCGGCGTTTACGGCGAAACCTACGGCTATGGAATTAACGCGCCCGTTGGCACTAACACCACAGCTGACAGCGCGGCTTTCAAAACCACCGATGATCCTTGGTACGACGCGGCGCAGGTGGAAATCGGAGCAGGCACGATTACGGTGTCTAACTCCACTACTGTTCCCGCGCAAAACATCGCGGTTAACTTGGCTAGTCAGCCATTGGGAGCGTTCTCTATAGAAGTTAAAGGCGAGCCGGTACAGGCTTCAAGAATCGGCTTCAACTTTACTTTGGGTTCTGATTCAAATGAATCTGGAGGAGACGCCGACATTAACGACATCACAAGCGTTACTTTGGTTGACGAAAATGGAGCAGTTGTAGCAGGCCCCGTAGATGGTACGGCTGCTAATGACCATGCTAGTGTCACGGGAGTCAGCGATGGCGCGATTGTTTTCTCTGACACAGTCACTTTCCCGGTAGGCATCAAGATCTACAAACTATTGGGTAAAGTTGGCACTGACATTGAAAGCAATATGACGATTACTGCTTCTACCACTCCTCAAAACGACTGGGCAGGCACTGTTCGCGGAACGGTTAGCGGTACTACTGTTACCGTTAGTCCGAACTCCATCTTGACCTTGCCTATTATGACCGTAAAATCAGGCGCAATGACGGTAACCGTGGCCAGCTCTCCGATTGCCCAGACTGTCATCGCGGGCGTGAGCCAGTTTACGTTCTCAAATTATATTTTTGACGCGACCGGTTCCGGCGAAGACGTTAGGATTGCCAGCGTTCCGTTGGCGAACTTCGCTACTGGCGGAGGAACCTATTCGGACTTGGTAACTTGCGGCCTCTTTGACGGCGCGACCAGGGTTACTTCAACCAAAAGCCCTTCATCCGCGGCTTCAACTACCAGCTTCACATTCTCGGGCGGCGGATACACTGTTCCAAAAGGCACTGCTAAGACTTTTGCGTTAAAATGTGACTTAATCGCGAGCGCGGCCGCGGACTCCAAGTATCAATGGGGTATTGACGCCGGGCAAAACGGCGATTACACCGGTATGACCGGAATTACCAGCGGCCAGTCTGTTACAGAGACCTTCACTGACGCTGGAGGCAACTACATGACTGTCGCGGCGGCAGGCACAATGACCTTTTCGCTTGATGCCAACAGCCCTCCTTACAAAGTTATAAGCGCTGGAGCAACCGGTGTTGAGCTTTCCAGGATCAAATTCGTTGCTACCAACGAAGATATTGACCTTAAAAAAGTAGCCTTACAACTTTCCGGCACTGCTTCCAACACCCCGGATGAATTGGTCTTGAGCAAAGTTACTTTGTGGGATGCTACAACCGGCCTTTCAATTGGTGAAGCCACTTTCCCCGCGGGCGACAACGCGACTTCAAGCGCGATCGCAACCAACGCGTTTAGAATTCCTAAGGGCGGCTCAAGAGTGCTTATCGTAAAAGGCGATATAGGCGGTATCAGCGCTTCCGGACCGATTGTTACTTCAGGCCAATGGCTCAAAGTTGATGTTGATGGAGCAAACGCCGGACTTAACGGCACTTACGGAACCGGCGTGGCTTCAGGCAGCACGGTTTCAGACGCGACGCCTACCGACACAGAAGACACTGCTTCAAACGGCGTGAGGATTATGAAAGCGTATCCGCAATTGGCTCGCGTTCCTCTCTCTACCACTGAACGCGCTTTACCGCACAACTTAATCAGTTCTGCCAATGTAATGTACAAATGGAGCGTTAAGGCTGTCGGCGGAGATGTTGGCCTCTACAAGTTTAACTTCCTGGTTTCATCTTCCACGATGGCTACAACTTCAAACTGGTCTGTGTATGTCTACACTGACTCCGGATTTAGCCAGCTTGACACTAACTTTAACGCGACCGGCATTCTGAACTACGGACCTTGCTGGATAAGCAATTTCCAAGCTACCTATGTTTCGATTTATCCTGACAAAGGTGCTTCGGGAACTTGCGCCGCGACAACCACTTACACTGTTCCTGCTGGAGCTACCAGATACTTCAAGGCGACTGCTGATGTTACTACTGGCGTTGGCAATATTCCAGCCGGTACCACCGACTCGTTCACAGTGAAGTTGAGGGGCGATAGCGCTTACTCTTACGCCAGGACTGCTACGGACGCGACAAACGGCGGAGAAATGTACACGGGTCTCGCTGTTGACGCGGCTAACACGACTGTTGTTTCCGGACGCTTCATTTGGTCGCCAATTTCCACTTCTACATCGCTTCTTAGAACTGATGATGACTGGACGAACGGCTATCAGATTGAAGGTTTGCCGGCGAGCGGTATGGATTCAGAAACACTTGCTTCGTCATAAATCTTAGGCTTGTGCTTCCTGTCGGATGACAGGATGAACTAAGTCCAAAAGCCCCCTTAAGGGGGCTTTTGGTTTTTCCGGAAATCTGCTATAAATAAACTTATATGATAAAGGCTAATTTAATAATAATTATAGTGGTTGCTGCGTTGGCGCTCTCCGCCGCGGGCTTTTGGGTTGTGCGCGATATTCAGAACGCGAAAACCGCAGCGCCTGTTGTTCAAAATGCCGAAAAACCTGTTTCGCCGCCAGTGAACGATTTACCGGCTTCGCCGAGTCTAGGCGGGGATGACCCCACGGCCTGGCTTCAAAAGGGCATTTTAAAAAAGAACGCAGGGGATTACAAAGGAGCGAAAGAAGCGTGGGAGTATGCTGCGAAAATTCGGCCAGAAGATTACATCGCTTATAACAACTTAGGAGACCTTTATCATTATTATTTAAAAGATTACTCTAAAGCGGAATTTTATTTAAAAAAGACCGTTGAATTAAAGCCGGATTATTTACAAGGGTACACAAATCTCCACGATCTTTATAGGATTTTTTATAAAGAAAAGAGCGATTTCGCGGACGATATTTTGCTTGAAGGCATAAAAAATAATCAGCAAGATTATTATTTACGGATCATTCTCGCTTCTTATTATAAAGACGCGGGCGATAAACAGAGTGCCCGCAAATATTACGAAGAGGCTTTGCGCCTTAACCCCCCGAACAAAGCGGCTATTGAAGAGGAGCTCGCGGGACTTGACAGGCAGTAGCGCCCTGTGCTAATTATATTCTAGGTTGAAAACCTGCTCCGGAGGCCTCGACAAAGTCTTGGCAGGAGCAAAAAGGAGGGTTTAAAATGGAAGGCGTAACGTTGGGGACAATGGTTTTATATGGACTTGCGGGCTTAGCAGGTCTGTTGCTTTTGATCCTGTTTTTTGCGTCGTGGTACACGGTTGAACAGCAGACCAAAGCCGTTGTCGAAAGGTTCGGCAGATTTGTTCGCGTTGCAACCCCTGGCTTGAATTTTAAGATACCGCTAGTTGAGAAAGTGGCTGGTCGGCCTAGCCTTAAAACACAGCAGTTGGACGTGGCGGTTGATACCATAACAAAAGACAAAGTTTCTACAAAAGTTATTGTCTCGGTTCAATATTATATTGTTCCAGAAAAGGTTTTCGAGGCCTTTTATAAATTAGCAGAACCAACCAAGCAGATAACATCCTATGTTTTTGATGTGGTGAGAGCAAATGTTCCCAAACAGAATCTCGACGAGGTTTTTGAAAAGAAAGACGAAATCGGTACTGCGGTACAAGAACATCTTGCCGGCGTTATGGATGATTATGGGTTTGGGATAACCGCTGCCTTGGTTACAGACATCGACCCAGATGCGGAAGTGAAAAAAGCAATGAACGATATCAACGCAGCGCAGCGCCAAAGAGTGGCGGCACAGGAAAAGGGAGAGGCTGAAAAAATTATCAAAGTTAAACACGCTGAAGGAGAGGCGGCCAGCAAGGCTCTGCAGGGGCAAGGCATCGCTGATCAACGCAAAGCGATTATTGGAGGGCTTCGTGAATCCATCGAGTTATTTAAAGCCGGCGTTCAGGGAGTTTCAGAGAGCGATGTTATGCAAATGGTGCTTCTCACGCAGTATTTTGACACTCTAAAAGAAATCGGCGCCTCTAATCATAGTACAACCATCCTTTTGCCACACTCTCCGAGCAGTGTTAAAGATTTGGGTGATCAGATTAGGAATGGCATGATAGCGGCAAATCAGGTTAAAGACGGAGTAGATGTTACTGACAAAGATGGTGTGCGAGTAAGCGCATCATAAAGAATTACAGAGCCAGTTAATAGCTGGCTCTTTTTTTATTTTTACGCTATAATTTTTCTCAATGACCATAGTTGGGTTCAGAAAAATAAGCTATACGTTTTCGGGGGTTTTAGTGGCTGCGAGTTTTTTGGCGCTTGGTGTTTGGGGTTTGAGATTGGGGATAGATTTTACGGGAGGATCTTTAATGGAGGTGGAATACAAAAATAGCCGCCCGTCGGTGAATTTACCAGATGTTTTAGCGCAGCCTATCGGGGAGAGGGGCTTAATTTTGCGCCTGCCGACGATTGATGAAGCAAGGCATCAGGAGATTCTAGCGGAGCTTAAGAAAGGAGGCGAGTTTGAAGAGAAGCAATTTACATCCATAGGGCCCACGATAGGGCAGGAATTAAAAAAGAATTCTCTTTACGCGATTATTTTAGTGATGATAATGATCGCCATTTACATTGCATGGGCATTTAGAGAGGTGTCACGGCCGGTGTCCTCTTGGAAATACGGCGTTGCCGCGCTTGTGGCTTTGGTCCACGATGTTTCCATACCGGCGGGATTTTTCGCTTTTTTGGGGCGTTTTTACGGCGTAACCGTGGATACTCTTTTTGTGACCGCGCTTCTTACCATTTTGGGTTTTTCTGTTCATGACACTATTGTAGTTTTTGATCGCATTCGCGAAAACCTGAAAAAAATTGGCGCGAGGGAGCCGTTTGAAAACGTTGTGGAAACAAGCCTTCGGCAAACCATCGGCCGGTCTATCAACACGTCTTTAACGGTAATGCTGGTAATGCTAGCGCTTTATTTTTTCGGTGGTGCCAGCACCCAAATGTTTTCTCTCGCGATTTTAATCGGCGTCTTTTTCGGCACATATTCCTCAATCTTCATTGCCAGCTTCCTTTTGGTGAGCTGGAATAAGTGAGGTTTGAAGGGCGCTTGATTTTTCGTTGCGCCCCCTATCTCTCCCAACCACTTCTTGACGAGCTTCTGGTTTAGCGCTAGATTGGTTATAGAATAGTAAATAGCAGGAAGGAGGTTAGAAGTGAAAAGATTAAGTGTAGATTTTAGTGGCGACGCTCTTAATTGTGTTGACTATATTGCCCAAGAACTTGCCATATGCAGAGGCGATGCATTGCTACACGCGATTGGCTTGATGAGGTTTGTTGCTAAAGAGCTCAATTCAGGCAACAGAATTTTGATAGTTAACGAGAAGGAGGGATATAAAAAACAAATTGTTCAACTTTAAAGCGGTGCATTGACACCGTTTTTTCATTCACTAAAGTTATGCGCCGATCGTCTATGTAACTTTAGTAAAAAGTAGGACTGGGAGTACTTATTGCGATGCTCTTGACTTATTTTTGAGGGTTTGCTAGAATGAGTTTTACTGTCAAGATGAGTTATCCACAGGGGATGTCTTGACCTATTTTATAAGTAGGCTAAAATAAGCGCTATCCCTTTGAATACTAAATTTGGAATTCAATAAAATTCAAAAAACCCTTTAATTGCAAGGTAAAAAGGGCTATTTTTGCGCTTTTAATGCATTTTTAGCAACAATTAAACAACCCAAAATGGAGGCGATAAACAAAAAATATTTTAGTCGCTATAGGGAGCCTTTGGCCTCGCTCCCCGATCTTTCGGAAATGCAGATAAATTCTTATGAATGGCTTTTAAAGCAGGGCCTTAAAGAAATTTTTGAGGAATTTTCTCCGGTGTTTGACTACACCGGAAACGAACTCGCTTTGGAATTTTTGGATCATTCTTTTGATGAGCCGAAGTTTGACGAAAACCACGCGAGAGAAAACAATCTTTCTTACGAGGCGTCCCTGCGCCTTCGAATCCGCCTTACAAACAAGCGCACCGGCGAGAAAAAAGAACAGGAAATATTTTTGGCTGATTTGCCGATGATGACCCCTCGGGGAACTTTTATAATCAACGGAATAGAGCGGGTTATCGTATCACAGCTTGCCAGGTCTTTCGGCGCGTACTTCACGATGAATTTTTCCAGGGGGCGAAAATTATTCGGAGCAAAAATCAATCCCCAGCGCGGAGCCTGGCTCGAGTTTGAAACGGAATCGGACGGCGCGATTTACGTTAAAATAGACCGCAAAAGAAAAATCGCTGCTACCGCCATCCTGCGCATTTTTGGCTTGGATAAAAACGAAGACATAATGGAGGCATTTTCCAAAGTTGATAATGGCGAAACGGCTTATATCAAGCGCACGCTGGAGAAAGATCCGACCAAGATGGCCGACGACTCTTATGTCGAAATTTTCAAAAGGATAAGACAGGGCGAGCTTGCTACTCCGGAAAACGCCAAAGAGCTGGTTGGGACGATATTTGACGGATCCAGGTACGACCTTTCAGCTGTCGGGAGATACAAGCTTACTCTAAGGCTTCCCCGCTTAGCTGAAAACAAGCCAAAAAATCCGCGCATTTTAAATCTAACCGA
>Ga0155702_108_pt5 | contig 7877 bp, 10 predicted proteins | sample RifCSPlowO2_01_FD_107359 | JGI IMG/M metagenome (GOLD analysis project Ga0155702, IMG submission 107359) | Candidatus Yanofskybacteria bacterium RIFCSPLOWO2_01_FULL_49_17
CAATGCGACCCGGTCTTTGGCCGGAATGTGGCTGGTGCCGGCCAGATAGACCTCCCTCCGGCGGCGGGCTTCTTGTCGTTCGCTATCAATGGCTTTATCAAGCCAATCCTTATTAACGGCCCGCTTTTCCGATTCATTACAGACGACGTCTCCGTTCTCGTTCACCGCGCAGATGGCATATTCGGATTCAAGCGGATGGCCTATCTTTCTAGCCACGACGATGTCCAAAGGAATATTCAGCGCCCGAGCAACTTCGTAACCCAAGACCACGCCGCCCCGCGGCAACGCGTACACCACCGCATCGCTGTTACGGTATTTTTGAAGCGCTTCCGCAAGCTGCCGGCCGGCATCTTGTCTATTGGCAAAACGCATAACTACAAGAATGAAGATTATCTGCGGGTGGTGTGGAAATAACTGGACCCGCGCTTTCTGGCAATGATGTAATGAGTGGCATGGATGGCCAAGGCGCAGACGCCCAGGACGAGCACGACCCAGCTAATAAGAGTCGGCAAACTATAGTTTCTCATCCAAAATCCAAGCCAAATGAGGAAAATTCCAAGCAAGCTCCCGCTAATATCCAAAAACGTATAGAAAATCCTCCTAATAAATTCAGTAATTTTCATATTATTTAATTTCTATCCAGAATCTTAATTTCGTAGGTTTGTCTTGTTCTATTATAATCTCATCCTGAAGTACGCCGCCATTCTTTTCGATGACTTTGCGAGAAGCGGTATTCGTTGAATCACAGGTCAAAAGTACTTTATTTATACCTAATTCTTTTGCTTTATACAATGCCAATCCCAGCACTTTATTTCCATATCCAAGATCCAAGTCCGTGCTTTGACGGTCTAATATCATATCCGATATGGCCGCCATTTATCAGTAATGCCTCATTTAATCTATGGCGTATCCTAGCTTGGCCGATATATTCATTGTTATCAATAAACCAGTAGGTTGTTTGAGGAACGCGGCCCGGTTTAAGATTCTTACCTTCGGCTTGGTCCTGAAGTCCTTTTCTATATACTTCAAAGTCCTTATTCACCTCTTTAAGTCGCTCGGCAAGGTCAGGGTCTTGCGCACCCTCCTGAATAACCTCTCGCATCGCCTCAATAAAGCTCGCCTTATATTTTTCCGCCGGCTCAATTAAAAACATCTAGTTGTCTTCTTGGCTTAGTTTTTTACGGATTTTTCTAATCTCGTCGGCATAATCTTGCCTCAATTGAACCAGCGCTGGGTCATTATCATCTTTACCCAGGTCGTCCGAATCCAAAGAAAGCCACTGTAAAACTTCGGCAAGATAATGCGGATCAGTAAATCCGGCGTCAACATAGAACTTTGTCTTTTCAAAATTATGACGGCGAGGGTCTTGCCTCTCTGTCTGCTCTAAATCCCATTCATTGAAAAGCCGAGTGGCCTCTATGACATCGGGGTCGTTTAGGTCTAAAGCGTCAGGAGTAGTAACTCCTTGACTGACGAACTTTTTATAAGCATCCAACGCCTTTCGTTTTTTATCCCCAAACGTAGGGAACGTTTCTCTGGTGGCCATAATTATTTATTTAAAACCCTTTTTATGCGCGGTTTTATTTATTCTTAAACATTCTTGGACTCCTTTGGGCTAGCTGCCCGGTTTTGTATTTATAACTTTCGGCTTCTAAAATATGCGACTAGGAGCCAGATGACAAGCGAGATAACGCATAAGATACCGAAAGCGACGACGTAGATGAGGGCGACAGCCGGCATCACAATCACCCCGCCTACACCTGCTCCGCTTGAAGTAGTGGACAAACGATAAAAAAGATAAGCAACAATACCGGCCGAACCTATCACAAAAGCCAGAGCGTGATAACCTAATATTCTAAGTTTTTTCATTGCTGGGAGGTCTGGACTCGAACCAGAATTCATGGCTTCAAAGGCCACTGTCCTACCATTAGACGACCTCCCAATTACTTACTAATCTAATATATCATGCCTTATTTGTATAATTTTTCCAACCCCCGAAGTCCAATTAGCACTCTCTGACAGAGAGTGCTAATTGGACTGAGAGAACTCTGGATTTTTTAAGCAAAAAGAATTTAAAACTAAAAGAGCAAGTAGACGGATTATAATTGCATGATGGCCAGTTCCAGCGGGAGCTGGGGTATCGGCGAGGATTTTATCTGGACGCGGGCGGAGGTGAAGGCGGTGATGATGGCGATGAGCTTGGTCTGGTCGGCTGACCTGAATTGGGCCAGTTCTTTGTCGACGCCCGCGCCTTCAACCGCGACCACGGCGCTTGGGTTGATTTGAGAGATGAGCGCCTTGCGAGCATAGGCCAAGAACTCTTTGGCGAAATGATCCAAATCCAGGCCGGCGTCATGAATCTGATGAACTATGGCAACAGCTTTTTGCCTATCGCCGTTAAGAAGGAAACCTAGGAAGCTGGGATGATAAGAACTGGGTATCAATCCAAGGATGTGATTGACCTGCTGGGCACTAATGGCGCCGGTCGGCACAACAGTCCGTATCTTGGTCAGCGAGACCTCGGCATCGCGAAGGGCTCCGTCGGCCGACGCGGCGATGGCGTAGAGGCCCTCGTCCTCAATATCAATTTTCTCGGCCTTGCTGATGGTTCTTAATTTTTCAGTTATCTCTTTGACCGTCAGGCGCTTGAAATCAAAGCGCTGGACGCGCGAGAGGACGGTCGGCAATATTTTGTGCGGTTCGGTGGTGGCTAATATGAAAATAACATGCGAGGGCGGCTCCTCAAGTATCTTGAGCAAAGCATTGAAAGCATCCTTAGTCAGCATATGAACCTCGTCTACCAGGAAGATCTTGCGGCCGCCTCCGGCGGCCGCCACCGAAGCCGATTCCTTAAGATTGCGTATCTCATCAATGCCTCGGTTGGAAGCCGCATCTATTTCAATGAGGTCCAATGAGTTGCCGATGTTGACTGCCTGGCATTGCATACATTGATTGCAAGGTATTTTAACAAGGGGCACCCTTTGGGCTGCAAGGGTGCCCCTTGTCTTTTCGTACTGCGCGCAATTGACCGCCTTGGCCAAAATGCGGGCCAAGGTCGTCTTACCCGTGCCGCGGGGACCGGCGAACAAATAGGCCTGGCCGACTCGGCCGGATTCCAAAGCGCCTTGAAGCGTCCGCACCACATGCTCCTGCCCGACCACTTGTCCAAAATCAAGAGGTCTGTATTTCCGGTACAGCATGGACTTAGATTATATCAAATAATATGTTAGGGCAACTATTTTTTAAAGACGATGAATTTGAAGCCGAGAAAGCTGAAGACCAGAGCCACAGCCGAGCCGGTGATAGCGCCGATATTGGCCCACTGATGGGTATCAAGACCCATGAACGGATCGATGCCATTGACCACGAACGAAGCGGACAAGTTATTGACGAAAGCGGCGGTGAGGGCGACCGTGAAGAATTTACCGAACTCTAATCCCCCGCCACCGGTACCCCCCGCATTAAAAGCCCAATATTTATTCCAGAGAAAACTAATTGACCCGGCGACAATAAATGAGGCGGCTTTAAATCCGGCGAACCACCAGCCGGCGTCCTGATCCGTCCAAGCAATGAGCAAATTCAAAATTCCAAAATCCATTGCCGCGTTCGTAAAACCGATGACGGTAAATTTGCCGAACTGGTCAAAGAATTTGAACCATTGGCCTAGGAAGTAGCCGAGCCAAGTACCCAAAATAAAAACTATCGGCGCGATGACCATGAGCACGGCCCAAGATATTTCATCGCGAATCACTTGCGTGCAAAGAAACCCAGACGGACAAACAAAATGGCCGAATATCCAAAACCTGACATTCAAAAAATCCAATATCTGCCAGGCGATAAAACCGGTGATGAAACCGGTCAGTAAAGAGAATCCGAGGTCTTTTTTGCTGAATTTGGTCACTCTAAGTTCTAATGGCTAGTTACTGGTGCCCGCATATCTGGCGATGGCGTAGTCCTTGACTTGACGGCCGTAATCTTTGTGGCCCTGGCCGAAAACGCGTTCAGTTTCCAATTTAATATTAAAAGGCCGCGTGGTCTGGCCTCCAACCAACAGGTTAACATAAGCGTTCAGGTTGTCTATGTTCATCAGGTCATGGGGAGTAAAGACCTGCTCAAATTTATTTTTCATGAACTCGGCGTCATCCGGGCCGATGCGGAAGGCCATGATGGAGCCGACGTTGCCAAAAACGGCGTCGCGGATCTTGTCGGTCAGCTGTTTGATGAACTGGTGGGCGATTATTAGGTCCAGCCGGTATTTGCGGGCTTCGGACAAGATGGTGGCGATGCTGTCGGTGGTGAAGTTCTGGAACTCGTCTATATATAAATAGAAATCCTTGCGTTCGGCGTCCGGAATGTCCACCCGCGACAAAGCGGCCATCAATAATTTACCGACCAGCATCATACCGATGAAGTTGGCGTTCATCTCGCCTATCCTGCCCTTGGAAAGATTCACTATTAATATCTTTTGCGAATCCATCACTTCGCGGAAATTAAATGACGATCTCGGCTGGGACAATATCGGCCGCAAAAATTCATTGGCGATAAAACCGTTTATCTTTGACGTGATGTATGGCGCCATGTTAGCCAAGGCCGCTTCCCCGCCGGCCTTTTCGGCCTCCTTTTCCCAGAAGTTTTTGACCAGCGGATTGGTCTCCCGGGAGAGCTTGTCGCGCCGATAGGCCTCGTCGGTCAGAACGCGAGGGATATGGACCAAGGTCGGAATCTCATGGTCCGAGTCGTCAAGAAGTAAAAGGACCGCGTTACGGAAATATTGATCAAACATCGGCCCCATCGTCTCGGCCAGGAACAATTTCTGGAATATGGAGAGGAGTTCATTGACGATGAATGTCTTCTGCTCCGGAAAGCGCGGGTTGTATTCAAGCATGTTCAGGGCCATCGGCCGCGAAACCTCGGCCGGGTCAAAATAAATGACATCATCCACTCGGTTCTCGGGGATTATAGAGGCCACGAAATCGGCCAGGTCGCCATGCGGGTCAATGACGCAGCAGCCATGGCCGGCCTCAATGTCCTGGCGGATAAGCGCCTCCAGGGTGACCGATTTGCCGGTGCCGGTCTGGCCGATGATGTACAAATGCCTCCGCCGGTCCTCATCGGTCATACGCACTTCCCGTTCCTGCCCGCGAAAGACATTCCTACCCAGGATAATGCCCTCGTTCGGCAAATTGGCCGGCGGCTCGGCTGATTTTGATTTGAGGAACTTCACGCGAGAGACGTTGGGATTGACTGGGAAATGATACAAGCTGGTCAGCTCCTCGGCCGAAAGGAGCATCGCCTGGGAATCATCAAAAAGGCGGAAGGTGAAATTGAAGAGCAGCGAGCGAAGCGAGCGGCCGGAAACCTTGTTGAGCGACAGCGAGTTCATGTCGCCGTTGGAGAATTGGGCCAGAACGCCCGCCAGCTCGTCAAGCATCTGCTTGGCCCGGTCGTCCGCGTCGGCGGAAACGACCATTCTCATGTTCACGTCAAACAATGATTTGGACGCCTTGGCTTGCAAGCCCTTGATAACATCTTCCTCAAAAGGAGTAACAACCTTTTGGGGCTGGGGCTTGGACGGGTCCAGCGGCTCTTCTTTCGGTCTTTTTCTGGCCCGCCAGAGCGCGTCTTTCAGGCCATGGCCTCTCTGCATCTCCTGGGCCACTTTTTGAGCGTAGCTCTTCTGGCTGTCCTGATGCGATGGCCGAATAAGAAGCTGGATGGCCGCGCCTTCGCCCTGGCGCTCCAGCTTGGACATGCTGGTCAATATCTCACCGAGAGGGTCGGATTCAAGGCGCTGATAGGTCCTTATGGGCAGGATGGAATTCGCCTTGAGGGTGATATAACCGGCCATGGCCGAGCCGCTTGGGTGGAAGATATTATAGTCCTCCGTTTCGTTGATCTCGGCTTCCGGATATAACCCGTGAACCTGCTGTTTGAAAACGTCCTTATAAGCCCGCGGTACGGCGATGAAGAACTCTATCTCCTGGCCGATGTTCTGGACCGAGAGCTCCAATGATATGTATGGCTCGCCGTAGATGAATTTGTTCCAGCCCTTGGTGTGGAGATTGGTGAGGGAACTATAGAGCTGTTCCATGACCGAGATAAGCTCTTTCTCTGGTCTGCGACCGTCGCCGGCCAGCGGACGGGGCAGGGCAACGGAGAGCAGGATCATGTTCAAAGCCCGGGCGATGGACCCGCGGGAGCGCATCGAGCTCAAAGCGATAAAAGCCGCCAAACCTAAAGCGGCGAAAACAATGACGATTATCATTAATAAGAATAAGGACAAGTTACGCGACTTGTTTTAACTGCTTGCTGGCCACCAGCTCATCATAAAGCTTCCCGGTCAGAGCGGCATGAAAGGCATCAAGCGTGGCCGCGTCGGTTGAATCTTTGGCCTCCTTGATGGCTGACCACAGGCCTTTGCCGGGCGGAAATGATTCAGCGACCAACTGCTGGACCTTGCTCAACGCTTCAGCGGACATGCTTTCATCTATGCTTCTTGGAGCATGGGAAGAGGCCTCAAAAGACGGCTCGTGCCGCCGTATCTGCTCCTGGACCACCCTGGACATGCTCTCATGCTCTGGTTCGGTCTCCGGCGCGTTCTGCCGGCGTTTTTCATAATCCTGCTGAACTTGCTGAAGTTGCTCGGCGGGAGTGAGGTTTTCCATGGTTTTATTCTAACAGAATAAACGTCTGAAGATATACACATCTATCGGCCTGATTTCCTGCTAAAATGGATATATGCATAAAAGCTCTCGCTGGGAGATATTGGTCTTCGTCCTCATCATCGCCACGGCTGTTTTCTTCCGCTTTTATAATCTAGGCGATACCCCGCCGGGCCTGTATCCGGACGAGGCCATGAACGGCATCAACGCCCTGGCCGCCAATGACACGGGCGGATATCAGATATTCTATCCGGAGAACAACGGACGGGAGGGGCTTTTCATCGGCATGCAGGCCTTGTCTTTGAAGATGTTCGGCATCCATCCCTGGGCCCTGCGCGGGGTATCGGCCGTCATCGGTGTTCTGACCGTCATCGGGCTTTATATGCTGGCCAAAGAACTGTTTGATTGGCGTATAGCCGCTTTGTCGTCTTTCGCGATGGCCGTGTCTTTTTGGCATGTCAATTTCTCGCGGATCGGTTTCCGGGCCATCATGGTCCCTTTCATACTGGTCTATGCTTTTCATTTTTTATGGAAAGGTATCAAAAGCTCGCGGTTGGCGTATTTCTTCTGGGCCGGAGTTTTCGGAGGGCTGGGATTCTATACCTACACCTCCTATCGCATCGCGCCGCTCATCGCCATCATCCTTTTCGCCGCCTATTGGCGGTATCTAAAAAATGATTTCGGCCATTCCAAATATGAGCATGCCCGCAATCAGCTCCTGCGCGGTTTTGCCTTGCTGATGCTAACCGCGTTTTTCGTGGCTTTGCCGATGGGTATATATCTTTTCCAGAACCCGGAGCTTTTGAACAATCAGCCGTCCCTGTCCGTATTCAATCAGCCAGACCCGTTATCCGCCCTGGGCCAAAGCGTGGGCCGGACACTGGCCATGTTCAATTTCACCGGCGATTGGAACGCGCGCCATAATATCCCCGGCGCGCCCATGCTTCCCTGGCCTATCGGCATTTTCTTCATAATTGGGTTCATCAAGGAGCTGGGACATTGGCTTGAGAGAAGGCATCGCCATTTCTCCCCGCTTCATACATTCTTGTTTGCCTGGTTCATCATCATGCTTTTGCCCGGTTTTTTAAGCACCCAAGCGCCTCACGCTCTCCGGACCATCGGCGTCCTGCCGGTCGTGATGCTTTTCACCGGACGGGGCGTCTGGTGGCTCTTCAAGGCCATCGGCGCCTGGCGAGACACAACTCATCCAGCCGA
>Ga0155702_111_pt2 | contig 6854 bp, 8 predicted proteins | sample RifCSPlowO2_01_FD_107359 | JGI IMG/M metagenome (GOLD analysis project Ga0155702, IMG submission 107359) | Candidatus Yanofskybacteria bacterium RIFCSPLOWO2_01_FULL_49_17
CCCGCCTGTTGCGGGTCTCGCTCGGAATGGTCGGCTCGCTTAGAATATGGACTATGGAATATAGATTTTTTCATTCGTATGAGCGCATTCGCATTGCCGGAGGCGCGCTATTTGCATACATCATTTCCAGTTGAATAAATGACTCTCGGCCTGAATGGTCTTGGTACTGCCGCCCCGAAGCTCCCAGGATACGGTGCTAACCACCCGCAACTGGCCGGCGTTGACCTTGGTCACGGCGATGGAACGGCTGAACTTGGTGGTACTGCCCAAATTATAGCTGTAAAGGCCGTTGTCCAGTTTTAAGGGCGGATTGCCGGCGAGGGTCAAAAGAGACGAGGAGTTCCATTCAATCCGGTATGTCCCATCAGACAGGCCGGCGTCAAAGGCCGACCCATTCAGCCAGTTGGCGTCGCGGATGCTCCGGACGACCTCTACTCCCTCCTGGGCCAGGCCGGAGCCGATCATATTATCGCGGATAAGATAAGCCGAATTGACGGCGCTGTTGGCCAGATACAGCATCGGTCCCAAGGCGGTGGTAAGAATGACCAAAGCCACCATCGCCTCAACGAGAGTGAAGCCGCTCTCTCTATGGACTATGGAATGTGGACTATGGAATATGGATTTTTTCATTGGTGTGCTACTGAACATCGATTTTTCCGGAAGGATAGACATAGATGGTCTTGCAGTTGGTCGGACAATTGGTGCCGACCCGCCCGACGGTGATGGCTATCGGCGCCTGATTGAGGGCCGAACTGTTGTTGAGGTATGTCTTTGGGTCGGGCGGCTCAAAATATATATCATTGAAAGAGCTTTTGAACTCTATCCGGCTGTCTTGGAACTTCTGTGGTTGGAGCAGAGCGTCCTCGCCGGCCGAATAATTGCGGTTGATGGCCTGGCAGTTGGCGGTTGAGGCGTTCGGGCCGACATAGCGGGCAAAAGTGGCGCCGTCAATGTAGTGGATGCCATAGCCGCAGGGATTGTAGTTGTTGTACCTGGCGCTGGAGACGGCCTCGGTCTGGGCGATCCGGACCTGGGAGGCAAGGAAATTGACCGATTCGTCCAGATTGGTGCGGGTCCTGGAGAAGTTTACGATTATGGCCGTGGTCAAGAACCCAACAACAGCGGCCACGACCGCGATCTCCACTAAGCTAAACCCGTCTGAATTTTTGTTCCAAAAATTCTGGTGGGCAAGCCCCTTACCACCCGAATAATGTTTGAGGGAAGGAGAACTCATTGCGAAATATGAAAAATACGAGCGTTGTCAGACACAGAAAGGCGCCGAACGGGAGGGCGTTCTTCATGGTCGCCCGACGCGAAACGACCATGGTGAGCCCTACGGCCGCTCCCAGCCAGACGGCCAGAACGACCGCGGCATATGTCAGCAGATAACCCAGCAGGAGGCCTATCAGAAAGACCAGTTTAACGTCGCCCAAGCCCAACCACCCGCCCTTTGATGCTGTGTAAATTATACCAAAAAACAGAGCCGACAGTAATGCCGCTCCAAAGTGCTCCAGCGAATTTGGAACTGCGAAAATATCGTAGAAGGCAATTATAATGATGGCCGGGACCATCAAAGCATCCGGCAAGATCATGTAGTAAAGGTCAAAGAACAATAGTCCCAGCAAGGTCAGGACGATATAGGCGCCGAAGATGACCCCGACCGACAGCGGCCCGGCCCAAAGAGCGTATGCTGAAAGGGTCAACGCGCACACAAGCTCTACAGCCAGATACCTTATCGGTATCCTGGCCCGGCAATACCGGCACCGTCCGGCCAGGACCAGATAGCTGACAATGGGGATAAGGTCAGACGGGGACAGCCGGTGTTTGCAGGATGGGCAGTAAGAACGGCCGCCGATCGTCTCTTTTCTGGGCAGACGCCAAAGGAGCATGTTCAGAAAGCTGCCATAGATAGCGCCAATGATAAAAAACAAAACGGCTAAAGTCACGGATATAGTATAGATTAATGAAAACACCCCCGCTATAGCGGGAGTGTTTTCTAAGAGATTAGTTCTGGCCTTGATCGTAAATACAGGCCGTGTCAGAAGGAGTGACGCAGTCGGTTTTAGAATCTTTTGATCCATCTACAAATTGACCAGCCCAACCAGTAACCGCAACAATATCAGCATCCGAATTAAGTGCTTGTGCCCACTGCTCTAGTACGGCCCAAATTTGATATTTAGTATTGCCGTTATAGGCATATCTATATGTATGAGGTGATGTAGGATCGAGAGGGTCTTTTGGCAACAGGGCCAGGTATTTTGGCACGAAGCAAGTAGAGCCGGAGCAACCCGAAGGTGTGCTAGCTAGGGCCGAGAAGGTGGCTACTTGCGGGTATTGGCTGTTATCGTCAAAGTAAAGCTCAACGGCCGTGCGGGTCTGGTTAACATCGGCGATACGCTTGGCATCGCGAGCGCGCTGGCGGGCAACACCCAATTGCAAGAGGAGCAAGGTTGCCAGGACGCCGATGATGGCGATGACGACCAGGAGCTCAACGAGCGTAAAACCTTCACTGCGCCTAAAATAGAGTTTTTTCATATACCGGTATTATATTTGTATACTTTGCTTCATTCAATATACGATGTCCACAGCGCTATGATGCTCCCACTAAACTGTATATCGGCAGTAAAATACTGGAGACCAATATGGCGACCGCAAAACCCAGAATGAGCACCAATATCGGTTCAATAAGCTGGGTGATGCTGTTGATGGCCGTCTCGGATTCTGATTTATAGAACTTGGAGACGTGGTCCAGCATGTAGTCCAGCTTGCCGGTCCTTTCCCCTATCGCCACCATGGAGGTGAAAAGAGGCGGCATTTCTTTGTGTTTCTCAAGAACTTCCGAGATGGTGCCTCCGGCCCGAACATTCTCCTCGGCCTGGAGCATGATGGTCCGATAGTTCTCGTTGCCGACCAGGTCGGCGGTGATCTTCAGGCCCTCCAGGATGGCGATGCCCGATTTGATGAGGGTGGACAAGCTCTCGGCCAGGCGGGCCAGGTATAAGTTGCGGACGACCTTGCCGACCCCAGGCGCATTGACGGCCAGGTCATCAATCAAGGCCTTGCCTCGCGGCGTACGGACGTACCTGAAAACCAAGAAGCCGACAACGGCCACCGCCGCCAATATGTAGTATAGGTAGGCGTTCACGAAACTGGTTACGGCCATAAGGACACGCGTGGTGAACGGCAAGTCGGTGATGCCCGAATCCTTGAACACAGACAGCAACTGGGGCAGGACGTACACGGCCATGATGAATCCGACGATGACCAGAGCGCTGACCACGAAGGCCGGATAGGCCAAGGCGCCCCGGATCTTTGAATTGATGCTCTGGCTCCTTTCCATATAATCGGCCAGATAAAGCAAAGAACTTTCCAGTTTGCCCGAGACCTCGCCGGCCTGGACCAACTTCACGTAAAAGGAAGTGAAAAGTTTCGGATGAGCGGCCAAGGCGCCGGACAAGGATGAGCCGGATTCCACCGAAGCGGCCACGTCGCCGACCACCTTTTTAAGGCCCGGCTTATCAACCTGCCGGGCCAATGTCCGCAGACCTTCGGCCAGAGGCATATCGGCCTCAACCAGAGTGGAAAGCTGGCGGGTAAAGACGACGATATCCTTTGTCTTGGGCCGGTCTAGGACGAGGTTGATGTCTTTTGAGAGGATGTTCTTGGAGATCGGGGTCAATGAAAGGACCACGTAGCCCTTGCCGTGCAGGATGCCGACAGCCGCGTCCGATGTCGGCGCATCGATCACGCCGCTGGCTATCTGGCCGGACTGGTTTTTTACCTGGTAATTAAATTCCATGATACTTCTTTAGATTTTCGGGGTCGGTGGAGTAGAACTGGGCCTGCTCCGGCGTTATCTCCTTGCGCCGGACGAGGTCAGCCAGCGACCGGTCAAGCGAGGTCATGCCGGCGTCTTGGCTGGTCTCAATGACCAGGTCCAGCTGGCGGGGGCGGTTGTCGCGGATGAGGGTCCGGACGGCTGTGGTCGCGATCATTATCTCCACGGCCGGGATGAGTCCGCCTTGGATGCGCGGCAAAAGCCGCTGGGATATGATGCCGGAAAGGGTGTTGGCGAGCTGGGTCCGGATCTGGGACTGCTGGGCCGGCGGGAAGCTGTCGATCATCCTTTCAACGGTTTGGGCGGCGTTGTTGGTGTGGAGAGAGGCGAAGACAAGATGACCGGTCTCGGCCGCCGTCACCGCCGCGCTCATGGTCTCGTAATCCCGCAACTCGCCTATCATCAGGACATTGACGTTCTCGCGGAAGGATGAACGCAAGGCCTCGGCGAAAGACAATGTGTCCTGGCCGACCTCCCGCTGGTCAATGATGCTCTTTTCCGGCGTGAAAATGTACTCCACCGGGTCCTCAATGGTGATGATCTTTTCGGCCCGCTCTTTATTTATGGCGTCTATCATTGCGGCCAAGGTCGTTGATTTGCCGTGGCCGTTCGGGCCGACGACCAGCACGAAGCCCTGGGAGAGCTTGGTGAAGACGTTCAGCACCGGAGGCAGATTAAGCTCGGCGACCGTCTTGACCGTCTTGGGTATCAGCCGGAGAGCGGCGGCATGACTGCCGTTGGCCTGATAAAGATTGACCCGGAAGCGATCGCCGGTGGCGCTGGCAATGGAAAAATCAAGGTCTTTCCTTTTGATGAAAGCGTCCTTGCGTTCCGGCCCGGCCAAGGCCAATATCAAACCCTCCAACGTCTCTTTGCTCAATATCTCCTGATTGACCAGAGGGACTAGACGGCCGTCTATCCTTAAGGTGGGATAGTAGGCCGGCGAGAGGTGGAGGTCAGAGGCGTTGTTCTGGGCGACCATCGTCAGAAGGTCAGCCAGATATTTTTGTGGATCAGACATATGAATTATGAAATATAAATTATGGATTGTGTTTTTATTTCATATTCCATAGTCCATATTCCATTGTTAGGCACTAGGCGGATTCGCCGGCCTGGGCGATCTCAAGCAGTTCTTCTAATGATACAATGCCCTGGAGAACTTTTAAAATGCCGTCCTGATACATGGTCAGCATCCCCTGCCGCTTGGCTTCCTGACGCATGGCCGACTCCGATATCGTGCCTAAGATTATCTTTTCAAATTCGGGCGTCATTTCCAGGGTCTCGCAGATGCCGATGCGGCCCCTATAGGCCTTGCCGCCGCAGGTCTTGCAGGGATTTTCCAGGTTCGGCTTGTATATCTCGTATGACTTGGCCAGATACTGCTTTTGATATTGCTCGGGCATATCCTTGATCGCCGTTTCAATAAGTTTTGTCTCGCCGGCGTTGGCCGTGGCTTTGAGCTTGCAATCCGGGCAAAGCCGCCGCAAGAGACGCTGGGCCGCCGCCACGTTCAGAGTGGAAGGGATGAGATATTTCTCCACGCCCATGTCTATCAGGCGCGGCACTACGCCGATAGCGTCGTTGGTATGCAAAGTTGAAAGGACGATGTGGCCGGTCAGAGCGGCTTGGGTGGCCAGACCGGCCGTCTCCTTGTCGCGTATCTCGCCGACCATGACCACGTCCGGGTCCTGACGGAGGATATGGCGTAGTCCTTCGGCGAAGGTATAGCCAATCTCCTCGTGGATCTGGGACTGGTTGACCCCGTCCACGAAATATTCTATCGGGTCCTCCAGGGTGACGATATTTATGTCTTCCGTGTTCATCCGTTTGAGCATGGCGGCCAGAGTGGTCGATTTGCCGGAGCCGGTCGGACCGGTGATGAGGATGGCGCCGAACGGTTTGGTCATTCCCCTTTCCATCACCTCCAGGGTCTGTCCGACGTAGCCCAGGTCGGGCAGGTCAATGTTGCCGCCCAAGGGGTCCAAGATACGCATCACCACCTTCTCGCCGTTCTTGGTCGGAAAAGTGGAGACGCGGAAGTCAATCTTGCGGTTGTTGAGCTTGGTGGCGAAACGTCCGTCCTGGGCCAGCCGCGTCTCGTCTATCTTCAAGTCGGATAATATCTTGATGCGGGTGATGACCGCCGAATGGAGGTTCTTGGGCAGGGTCAAGGCGGTGGCCAGCACGCCGTCAATGCGGAATCTAGTCCGGACCCGGTCCTCAAACGGCTCGATATGGATGTCGGAGGCGCGGGATTCCACCGCATACTTGATGACCGTGGCGACGATGCGGGTGACGGGCGCGTCGGCCGTTATCTCCTCCAAGCCCTTGCCCTGGGCTGGCGTGATCTCTTTTTCAAGCTCCTCATCGAAGCTCTCCAGGGCCTTGCCTATCTCTCCGGACAAGGTGCTGTAGTTGCGGGTCAAAGCGTCCAGGTCGCCGTAGCTTATGATGTATTTCTCCAAGGTCAGTCCTTTGTTGGCGGCGATGAACTTGAGCGCCTCAAGCGCTTCCACATCTTCCGGGTCGGTCAGGCCGACCTTGAGGACATTGCCTTCTTTGGCGAAGGCGCTAACCTGATAGAATCTGACCTTATCTTCCGATATCTCCTTCAGGACCTCGCGGTCTATTTCTATCTCGGTCAGATGGACGACGGGCAGGCGGTAAAGCTCTGATTTGAGGTCGGCCAGGTCGGAGTCGCTGATGATGTCCTTTGAGATCAAATAACGGCCCAGGTCTGACCCGGATTTTTTTATCTCGTCCCGGATGAGGATGGACTGGTCCTCGCTGATGATCTGGCGGCTGACCAGTTCCCGAAGCAGAGTTGTGGGAGTGCGCTTGGGCATTAGGGCGCAAAAACGTCCTTTTTGCCCGTGACGCCCGGAGAAACCGGCACTTGGCCGAACACCATCAGGGCTTTGTAGGCCGGGTTATCGAAAATGGAGAAATTTATCTTCAGATTCTTGAAGTCGGACAGGCCGTCGCGGCCCGAGCCGGCCGCCGGCGGGAGTGGTGT
>Ga0155702_111_pt1 | contig 6219 bp, 7 predicted proteins | sample RifCSPlowO2_01_FD_107359 | JGI IMG/M metagenome (GOLD analysis project Ga0155702, IMG submission 107359) | Candidatus Yanofskybacteria bacterium RIFCSPLOWO2_01_FULL_49_17
ACATTTCTGAAAAACATCGGCTCGAACCATATTTTGCGAAATCGCCAATTCATTTTTACCCCCAAAATTGAATACAAATTAGTCGCCGAGCGAAGCGAGGCGAACCCTTCAAACTTGAAATTTCCTACGTGGTGCCCCCGGCAGGAATTGCACCCGCATCAAGCCCTTAGGACGGGCTCGTTCTATCTGTTGAACTACGAGGGCAAGTTAACTGATTTCATCTTGAAATTATAGCAATTTTGTGGTAAATTTTCAATTACAATTTTGGGCCTATGGTGAAACGGTATCACGCGTCCATGGCATGGACGAAGTCGGGGCTCGACTCCCCGTAGGTCCACAACATCATTTCTCTTGACCAATGGTTTTAATTTTGCTATAAATTCAAACAGTCGCGGGTCCCTCATCTGTTTATTTTTACCGCGACAAAGGAAAGTGAAGATGGTTCTTTGCGCAATCTCGTCGCCGTCGTCGGTTCCCGCCCAATCGGCATCCCAGCCGAACGAAAGAGTGGCCGCTCTCATCCACGCGGCGCTCAAAGGCGAGAAAATTCGCCAACACAACTTCGAGGCCGATGTTGAACATCTGGCTGCCGAAGCTAGTCGGCTCAAAGACGGCGATTTGAGATGGGTCATCAGCGAAGGCGTCATTGGAAGAAACTGGATGCCCAACGACCGGATCATCCAGATGAGCAAGGACGTCAGACGACCCGCCGAGTGTTTTCTGGCTCCGATTGAGGGGCCTCTGAATGAGCTCATGGAAAAGAGCCGTGAGGACCCGGAAAGCGTTGCTCCGGCTAGAGGATTCGTTGATTACGCTCATGAGATTCTTTGGCCCGCCATCTCGGACCTTCGTCGGAGAATTGAAGAGGTCGAATACAAGCTTGATGATGTCATCGGCCGACGCCGTTCTGCCCGCTAGCACCGACGGGCGCCTTGTTTGCGAAGGGCGCCCGTCGGAATTGTTGTCATCCCGTGAAATACGGGTTTGTTTTTTTATAGCACCCCGAGTTCTTTGAGGGTTTCTTCGTACAAACGAATGGTCCGGACCGCTTCGGCGTGCCGAAGGAAATAATTCGTATCGTGGGCCAGTCGGTTGCGGACCTTGTGGGCCTCCCACAATCCGTCAATGGTCAGAAGCTGGGTCTTATCAATATTCATCAACCGCTCCCCCATCGTTTCGCCGGCAAAGGAATTTTTTAATACATCATCCACGATCTTGTTCGCCTCAATGACGGCAAACTTCCATTCGCCCTCGCGGATGGAATCAATGTGCTGCGTTATTTCCTGCCAGCGCATACCCATGGTCGTTGCCGGTTCTGATACGGCTACGGCCATCTCGGCCTCCAGCTGGGCCAATATCTTAGCGTTCAATTCCCGATGTTTCCGAAGCAGGTTGGCCAGACCGATAAAGAGAACGATTGTGGCCGGCACCAATACGAATTGGACCACGTGGATAGCCGTTGAGTTGATGACATAGTCCCGGAATCGGCGGGATAGCTCCGACAGGTCAATGCCCCAAATCCTCAACGAGGTGAACTGATAGACAAAAACAACCAACTGGATAAAAATGATTTTTAATATTTCAATCATGATATTTCAAAATGATGAGCTACTCTCAATAGAGTTTCTTCATCAAACGGCTTGCCTATCATCTGCAGTCCGACCGGCATCTTGCTGTCTTTGCCTAGTCCGCACGGCACTGAAATGCCCGGCAAGCCGGCCAGATTGACCGGTACGGTATAAATATCCTCCAGATACAGGGCCAGCGGGTCGGACGCCTTCTCCCCTATCTTGAAAGCCGTGTTCGGCGCGGTCGGTCCGACGATGATGTCTACTTTTTTGAACGCCTCATCAAAGTCCCTTTTAATGAGAGCTCTAACTTTTTGGGCTTTCAGGTAATAGGCATCATAGTAGCCGGATGACAAAGCATATGTGCCGAGCATAATGCGGCGCTTGGGCTCGGGACCGAAACCTTCCGAACGAGATTGGACATAGGTATCAAGTAAATTTTGGGCGCTGGCCGACGAATGGCCGTAGCGGATGCCGTCAAAACGAGCCAGGTTGGACGATATCTCGCTGGGCACGGCGATGTAATAGGCGGCCAGACCGTATTCAAAGTTGGGCAGGGATATTTCCGACATCTTGCAGCCAAGCCCCTCCAGTTTTTTGGTCGCCTCTTTGATTTTTTCAGCCACTTCAGGCGCCAGCCCGCCGCCGAAAAATTCTTTGGGCACGCCTATTTTTAATCCTTTGATGCTCAAATCCAATTTGGCCGTGAAATCGGGAACTGGTTTATTTACCGTCGTAGAATCAAAGATATCGTGGCCGCAAAGGGCGTTGAGCACGAGAGCCGCGTCATGAACGGTCTTGGTGAGCGGACCGATCTGATCAAAAGAAGAAGCCATGGCGATAAGGCCGTGTCGGGAAACGCGGCCGTAGGTCGGTTTTAGGCCGACAATGCCGCACATTGATGCCGGCTGGCGAATGGAGCCGCCGGTGTCGGAGCCCAAAGCAAAAACAGTGAGGTCCGCGGCCACTGCGGCGGCCGAGCCGCCGCTTGAACCGCCGGGCACTCTCGTTGGGTCAATAGGATTCTTGGTCGGACCAAAGGCGGAATTTTCGGTTGAGGTGCCCATGGCGAACTCGTCCAGATTGGTCTTGCCTAAAAAAGTTGCTCCTGCATCGCGCAGTTTCTTTGTTACTGTCGCATCGTATGCCGAAATATAATTCTCCAAAATTTTAGATCCACCGGTACACCGAGTTCCTTCTATGAGCATATTGTCTTTGATGGCACATGGAATTCCAGCGAGAATCCCCTCCTCTTTGATGTGCTCAGCATTATCAAAGACGATTAAGTACGCATTTAGTTCTGAATTCTGTGCCTCAATCCGAGCTTTGTAGTGCTCAAATAACTCCGAAGCGGAAAAATCTCTTCGTTCTAATCCTTCCCGCGCCAATTTGATGGTTATTTTCTCTAAGTTCATTTTTTGTTGAGAACTGATGGCACTTTTACCAGACGCTCTTTTCTATGCGGTGCCTGGCCAACGAGTCGCTCCAGCAACGCTTCATTCATGGGAAATTCATCGCGCGGCTCATCTTCGCGTACAGAATTGACCAAGCCCGTTGTTTGATACAAAGGATCAACGCCAGTGGTATCGGCGGAGTTGAGTTTCTCTACATAATCCAAAATAGAAGAGAGGTCTTTTTTAAGACGTTCACGCTCGCTGTCCTCTATCTTGATGCGCGCTAGTTCCGCGATATGGCCCAGTTCTTTATCCGTAAGCATTTGTTTATTGTAGCATATTCAGGAATTCCTTTTCGCTAAGTATTTTTACATTAAGCCGCTTCGCTTTATCGTATTTGGAGCCAGGTTCGGCGCCGGCGACCACGAAGTCGGTCTCCCCAGAGACCGACGAGGAGACATCGCCGCCTTGTTCGCGGATGAGTTCCTTGGCTTGATCGCGGCTCAATGTTTCCAGGATGCCGGTCAGGACGAAGGTCTTTCCCTTAAGTTTTCGGGATTCCACTTTCTCATTTTCAATTCTCAATCCCGACTTTTTGAATTTTTCCAGCAGTTTTTTATGGTAAGGTTTTTCAAACCAATCACAGATGCTGTCCGAGACGACCGGGCCGATGTCTTCAATGACTTGGAGCTCGGCCCGGCTGGCTTGGCGGAATTTTTCAAAGGTGCCGAATCTCTTGGCCAGGGTAAACGCCGTCTCCTCCCCCACATGCGGGATACCCAGGGCGTAGATGAAGCGGGATAATGGGACGCTCTTGCGGGTGTGTATGGAATCAATGGCATTGGCGGCGGAAACTTCGGCGAAACGCTCCAGATTGAGCAAGTCCCCTTTCTTTAATGAATACAGGTCAGCGGCGTCCTTGATGAGAGCCGCATCCATGAGCTGGTCAATTATCTTAGGCCCGATGCCGTCCATGTCCAGAGCCCGGCGCGAGACGAAATGATAAATGGCCTCGCGGCGGATGGCTGGACAGTCCTTGTTCACGCAACGATAGGCGACCTGGCCCACAGACCGTTCGACCGATTCACGGCAAGCCGGGCATTTGGTTGGCATACAAAACTCCCTTTCCCTGCCGGTCCGCAGGTCGGTCAAAACCTTTTTCACGTCGGGGATGACGTCTCCGGCTCGGCCGACGATGACCGTATCCCCTATTTTGACGCCCAGACGTTTTATCTCATCCAGATTATGGAGGGTGGCCCGCGAGACCATCACCCCGCCGACATTGACCGGTCTTAAAAACGCGACCGGCGTGAGGACACCCGTCCGGCCGACCTGGACCGAGATGTTCTCAACGACAGTTTCCGCTTCTTTTGGAGAGAACTTGTAGGCGATCACGCCCCTGGGCGCTTTGCCGGCGATACCGGCCCGCTCCACAAGGGCATTGTCATTGAGAGAAACCACGATGCCATCTATCTCATACGGCAGCTTTTCCCGTTTCTTCTCAATTTCCGCATAGAATCTTTCAATTTCATCCAAAATTTTGTCTCCCTTCGGGAGATTCCCCGCAGGGGGACAGATCTTTCCTTCCGGATTGGTCGGGATGCCCAGCTGGTTCATTGCCCGATACTCACTGTCATGGGTGGCGATGCCGGAGCCGACAAAGGCATAGGCGTAAAAAGATAGCCGCCGGCCGGCCGTTAACTTGGGGTCCAGCTGGCGGACCGAGCCGGCTACCAGATTGCGCGGGTTGGCATAGACCTTCTCTCCGGCCTTGGTTTGCTCTTTATTGATGCGCTGAAATTCCTTTTTGGTCAAAAACACTTCTCCCCGGACGACGACTTCTTTGGGGATATCAGAGCCATCCAAGGACAACGGGACGCTTTCTATGGTCTTAATGTTCTGGGTCACGTCCTCGCCCGTGTCGCCGTCTCCGCGGGTGGATGCCTGGACCAAGAGGCCGTTCTTGTAAACAAGTTCAATGGCCAAGCCGTCCATCTTAAGGTCGCAATAAAATTCTCGGGGTTTTGAGACAAGGGCCTTCTCCAGACGCTCCAACCACGCCTTCATATCTTCCGGCGAGAAGGCGTCATTCAAGGAATTCATCCGGACCGGTTTGCCGGCTACGGCGTGCCGGACCTTTTTGAACTCTTTGGCCGGCGCGCCGGCCACCCTTTGGGTCGGAGAATCCGGCGTGATCAGATCCGGGTGTTCCTGCTCCAGGTCAAAGAGCTCTTTTTTGAGAGAATCCTCCACTTCTGGAGAAACAAGTTCCTTATTCAAAACCAACCGGCTATGCCGGTATTTATTTATGGACTTTTTTAGTTTTTCTATTCTCTCTGTTGCCCCTTTTTTATTCATTGATTAGAAACCTCTAGCGAACGGCTGACGCCTCGGTAAGTGCCGACGGCCCGGGCGGTGAAGGGCTGGTCTGTCGGAGCGCAATTGCTGGAGAGAGTATATGTGGCGCCATTGCTCATCATCGGTTGGGCCAAAGCCGGATTGCCCCGATTGGTATAGATGCACCATTCTAGAGCGCTGTCGGCGGCGTAAATGGCTCCGACCGAGCCGGCTCCGGCGTTGGAGATGGAGCGTATCTTGGGCACGAAAATGGCGGCCAGCGACAAGGTTATAGCAAGAATACTGCCCAGCATCAATACGGCATATACCAGTATCGCTCCCCTCTCTTTTGTATTTAAACTATTCATTCGTTTATTAATTTTCAAATTCGCTTTGGACATCTCGCGACGAGACCGTGGTCTGGAAATCAAAAGTGATTATCTGTTTTCCGCTCTTGTTCCGCATGGAAGTAAGAATGGCCACCCGCGGCTGCTTATTATCGGAAGTTCCCGACCCTGTCACGCAGAAGTTTAATCTGGAGAAAGACACGGTGGAAGCAGACAGGTCGGTTGTCACTCCTCCGACCGCGCGCTGGAGCACCCCGCCGGCCGTAAGAGAATAGGTTACGGCGCCATTGACCGGATGGACGATGGTCAGAGTGGTGGCCGTGCAATTGGAGGAGTCCTGGTCCTGGACCTTGCTGACCCGTATCTCGCGGGACATCAGCTCCATGATGAACTGCCCGTTCTCCTGGATGGCCTGGGCGGCGAAAGCCCGCCTTTCGTCGTTTATTATCTGGATGAATATCCCGCTGACGGCCACGGTCATGATGGAGAATACCAAAGATGTGACCAAAACTTCCACAATGGTGAACCCCTGCTCGCCGACTATCCCTCGCTCGTCCTCGCGACGGCGGGTCC
>Ga0155702_109_pt2 | contig 3870 bp, 1 predicted proteins | sample RifCSPlowO2_01_FD_107359 | JGI IMG/M metagenome (GOLD analysis project Ga0155702, IMG submission 107359) | Candidatus Yanofskybacteria bacterium RIFCSPLOWO2_01_FULL_49_17
GAGAGAAATTTGCCGAAGCGGCCAAACTTTATCAGCATCTTTTTGCCGCAATGCGGGCAGGGGATGTCGGACTCCTCGGTCAGTTTTTCCACGCTTTCGGTCTTCTCGTCCAGATTTTTCTTGAACGGCGACCAGAACTCCTCAATGACCGGCTGCCACTTCATCTTGCCTTCGGCGATATCGTCAAACTCCTCTTCAATGTGAGAGGTGAAATTTATGTCCACCACTTCCGGGAAGTTTTCAACGAGCATGTCGTTGACGAGGAATCCTATCTCGGTCGGTTTGTATTTCTTCTCTTCCTTTTCAACATAGCCGCGGTCTTGGATGGTGGCCAGGGTCGGGGCGTAGGTGGAGGGTCGGCCAACGCCGGCTGCTTCCAAGGTTTTAACCAGCGTGGCATCGGTATAGCGCGGCGGCGGTTCGGTGAAATGCTGTTCCTTGAGCAGTTTTATCAGGTTCAATATTTCTTTTTCGGACAGGTCCGGCAATATGGCCTCCTGCCTGCCGGCAGACAGGTCAACCATATCCGATTCCTCGTCCTCGTCCTCGTCCTTGCCTTCCGTATAGGCGCGGATGAAACCATCAAAGAGCACGATCTGGCCGTTGGCTCTAAAGGTATAAGTATTCGTTGACAGGGTAGCCCTGTTAGACAGGGCTACCCTGTCGGCTTTGGCAATGATATCAACGGCGGTCTGGTCAAAGACGGCTGGTTGCATCTGGCAAGCGATAGTGCGCTTCCAGATGAGGTCGTATAACTTTCTTTGACCAATATCAGATATTCTGACTTCATCGGGCAGTTTGGAAAGGTCGGTCGGCCGGATGGCTTCATGCGCCTCCTGGGCGCCTTTTGATTTATTGGTGTAAAAACGCGGCTTGTCCAACGTGTATTTCTTGCCGAACTGCTTTTCAATAACTTCCCGGGCTTGGGTCAGGGCGATCTGGGAAATATTATGCGAGTCGGTGCGCATATAGGTGATGAGACCCGTCTCATAAAGTTTTTGGGCCAGGGTCATCGTTTGCTTGGCCGAGAAACCGAGCTTGCGCGAGGCCTCCTGCTGGAGAGTGGAAGTGGTGAACGGAGCGGCCGGATTGCGGTTTATCTCTTTCTTGGTGATGGAAGATACCTGATATTCGGCGCCGTTAAGAGCTTTCAGTATTTTTTGGGCTTCGGCTTCATTTTTTATGGCTAGTTTATCCAGTGTCTTTTCTCCGTCTTTTATCAAACGGGCGCGGAAAATCTTATCTTTACCCCTTTTTGAAAGGTCGGCTTCAACTGACCAATATTCCTGCGCTTTAAAGGTCTGTATCTCGCGCTCGCGTTCCACGACCAGGCGGACGGCCACGCTTTGGACGCGGCCGGCCGACAGGCCGGAGCGGATCTTCTTCCAGAGAAAAGGCGATAGTTTGTAGCCGACCAAGCGGTCCAGTACCCGGCGGGCCTGCTGGGCGTCCACTAGGTTCTGGTCCAGGCCGCGCGGATGCTCCATCGCTTCCTGAATGGCGTGCTTGGTTATCTCATGGAAGACCACTCGGCCAATTTTTAATTTTGAATTTTTAATTTTTAAATTATTCAAGCCAAGAGCTTGGACTAAATGCCAAGCAATGGCTTCGCCCTCGCGGTCAGGGTCGGTGGCCAGTATGACCTCATCGGCCTTGTCGGTATCGGCTTTTAATTCAGTCACTACTTTTTTGGCTTTGGCCGGAATGACATAGGTCGGCTCGAAATCATGAGCGATATCAATGCCAAGCTTTGACTTGGGCAGGTCGCGAATATGGCCGAAAGAGGACTTAACAACAAAATCTCCTCCGCCGAGGAATTTAGAAATTGTTTTTGCCTTCGTGGGGCTCTCAACTATAACCAGTTTCATTATTTTATTTTTTAATCAATCATTTCCTCGCTACACTCCGGCAATTACCATCCGGCCTCCTCATCCGCCAGCTGGCGGACGTAGCGAGGGCAACTCGGTCCGACAAGTCGGACCTCAAACACTCCCTCGTTTTACTATTCGTCGGCCCGTCCCCACCTTTTAGAAAAAATGGGGACTGCGGATGGTGCCAATTGCCTACATTACGCTTCGGAAACGATTGATTCAAAAAAGTGAGCCAATGATTCTGAGCGAGACCCGCAACAGGCGGGCTAGATGAGACGCGGACCGCGGCGAGGCGAGGTCCCGAAGGGCCGCCGTCGTGAGGACGAGCGAGGCCGCCGCTGGAGCGGCTGAGCGCGCTCGCGAAGGATTGTTGGCGAATGTCATTCATTAGCTCGGTATGTTCCGTTTTCATTTTGGATTATCAATCCGGCCAGCTCCATCATTGATAGGGCGGCAAGTATCTCTGAAACTTCTTTGCCGGTTTGTTCTATGATAGCGTCAGTTGATAACGGGCCGTTGTTGGTCAGTATATCAAGAATGTGCGCTTCCGTCGGATTGGCTGTGGACAGGCGCGCCTTTTTTGGCAAGGCGAGCTGGTCGTATTCTTCCAAAATATCTTCGGCCGACGCGACCAGTTTGGCACCATGCTGGATGAGCATGTGCGGCCCGGCCGTGCGGGAGGAAAAAATGCTGCCGGGAACGCAAAAGAGATCGCGGTTCTGCTCCATGGTCAGGCGGGCGGTGATGAGGGTCCCGCTTTTAAGGTCCGCCTCCACGATGAGAGTACCCTTGCAAAGCCCGCTTATGATGCGGTTGCGATAGGGAAAATATTCAGGCCGGGCTTTGGTTCCCGGTTTGTATTCCGAGACGATGAGTCCGCCCTTTTTCAATATGTCCTCGGCCAGCTTTACGTTTTCCCTCGGGTACAATGCTTTATCATCCACGCCCGAACCAAGAACGGCGATGGTCTTGCCTCGGCCGGAAAGAGCTGCTTTGTGGGCTTCCGCATCAACTCCCAGGGCCATTCCGCTGACAATGGTGAAATGACGGGCCAGGCCGGGGATTATCTTTTGAACCGCCTCCTTGCCGTATGGCGTAAGCTTGCGAGTGCCGACGACGGCAAAACAATCAGTGCCCAGAAGCGAAATATCGCCGCGGCAATAGAGCTGCCCCGGCGGCTGATGGATGTGCTTTAATAGCTTTGGATATTTCTTGTCCGTGTCTTTGATGACGATGACAGGATAGTCCATCCCATTCAAAGTTGCCCTGCCAAGGTCCTTTCGGACTCGCGCTTTCAGCGCGAGCAGGACTTTGAACGGGACAAGTGAAAAGTGATATTACTCCTACATGCTAGCAAAAAGCAAGTTTTTGTGGTAACTTCAATTGTAATTTAAATAATCAAATAAGTTTTAGAACGCAGCTGACTTGTCCGAATCCGAGGCAAAAGCGAGCATTGCGAGGAACCATATAACAATATGACGACGAGCAAGCGGAGCTTTTAACGAAGGAGCTCGGACAAGAGCCGGCTTAATCCCGACATAAGGAGGGAAGCCGTGCGGTCAGCAAGTTATAAATGGAATTATCCGTCGTAATACCCGCCAAGAACGAAGAAAAGAATATTGAAGCGACTCTGCGCGATATTCATGGTTATTTATCGTCTCACGATATCAGTCACGAAATAATCGTGGTCACCAACGACTGCACCGACAAGACCGACCAGATCGTAGACGAACTAGTCAGAGAAATACCCGCCATTTCCCATATTAAATTTTCCCACGGCAAAGGCAAGGGTTTTGCGGTCCGAAAAGGCATGGAAAAGGCGACAGGCGACCTTCGCCTTTTTATGGATGCCGACAATTCAACCAAGATAGACAATTTTGACCGGTTCAAATCGTACACCGCCCAGGGCTATGATATCGTCATCGGTTCAATCGGTCTGCCGGACAAGGACGTCAAAGAGGGAAGCGAGCCGTGGTACCGGATGCTGTTGGGCAAGGCC
>Ga0155702_114_pt2 | contig 3750 bp, 6 predicted proteins | sample RifCSPlowO2_01_FD_107359 | JGI IMG/M metagenome (GOLD analysis project Ga0155702, IMG submission 107359) | Candidatus Yanofskybacteria bacterium RIFCSPLOWO2_01_FULL_49_17
CGCAAGCCGGGGAGTATCCCTTTTTACCTGAGCGTTCGTTGATCCAAAATGAAGCATAAACATCGTCGCGTCCCTTGAAGAGAGAACGGAACAGAGCCACTTTTTCCTGAACCGAGGATTTGCTGGTGAGCGAAAACAATGGTTGAGTTTGTATGGCAAGTTCAGGTTCCCTGGCTTGATAGACTGGAACCGACTCGGCAACTGCTGTCCCCTGCCGCTGACGCAATTCCGCATTCTCCCGCCGAAGGCGTTCCACCTCTGCCCGCAGAGATTCTACATCCGAACTCACTTCATCAGATTTTTGAACGATAGCCATTTCTTCAATCGTTTCTTTTGTTTTTATCATTGATCCGATGACCTTTCCATAACCTGTTTCAAAGTGGCGAGATCCTGCTCAACCATTTCCTGGTCCTTGGCGAAGTTTTCGACTGACATATCCGGCTGCTGAAAAAGCGTGAAGACCACTTCGCTTCCGCCGCCGTTCGGCACGACACGCATGGGGACAAACACTTCCACGCCCGGGGCCGGGATCACGGTATGATCCAAAATGCCAAGATCATTTTTTGGAGCGATCTTAATTCCCATCGGCCCTTGTGGCGTTTCGATGATCCATTCCCCATTGGATTTCGTGATTGACCCGCAAAACGTCTTCGCCCATTTTGGCATGTTCTCCAGATTGGAAATGAACTCATACACCTTTTTTGGGTTGGAATTGATGGAGACAGTTAGAGTTTTTGATTTCATTTGCTAATTGCCAAAACTCTCAGCTCCCGTCTGCGTCTTTTAGCAGTTTCTTTATATCAACGGATGAAGCTGTGGTGTCCTTAATGTTTCCATTAAACGGGCGTTGTGATATTTCTATTTTCTCAATCCCTTGTTCAATTATGCGTTGCAGCGCATTCTCAAGCTGTCTTGGAGTTTTTGCAGCCATAAACCGCTTGAAATCTTCTGTAGACACACTATGGCCGAAATTTTTTCGTAGAAGATCGAATCGTTTATCCATGTTTTCTAACTTTTGACCGATCACTTTTTCATCGGCTAGAGTCGTTCCAAGGAGGATCAACTGGCGGAGCTCACCAAGAAATGACCATATCCCTGATCCACGATCCACCCCGTAAAGAAAAAGAGGACCAGCTTCCGAGTATTCATCAGGGCTAAGACAGAGAACCTTCATGTCATGGAAATAACCTTTGAGAGTTTTAAACACTGCTTCATGGTTGAATAGAGGGAGGTGAGCCGGTTGCTGAGATAATGTTATACGAATCAAGTGAACTTCCATCGATTGATACTTATCCATGTATCCACGCCCGGAATCATACGCTTTCCAAATTCCATCGTAATCCACTCCCTTCCCTATCCAATATTCATGCATGCTTTTCACCTCCAATTTTTAGAACCATAAAGTCTATATTATCTAAAGATTTAATCTAACCTCCACACAAGCTGCAATGCCTCGGGCCAGCCTGCTTGAGAAAAAATATCAAGCAAATTTAGAAGATCTGTTAGAGAATCTCCCGATCTTACTTCGTGCCTATAGTCTGCTAAAATACGTTCGACAAGTGAGACTATTTCTCTAGAAGCCATTGGATCCAGAACGTAACTATCCTGTTTTGAAGCCAGACATACTTGGGATGCCATATGAAGGACATCCTTTGGATCATAGGGATTCGGAATGGCATGAAAAATTTCCTTCAACTTTTTGCTCAGCTACCGGATAGGGAAAAAGTCGAACTGATCAACCTTCTGGTGCAACAGGTGCTTTTCGACGGGCTGAATCAAAAGGTGACGATCAAATTAAGGCCGCTTCCACAAGTGTGGGGCGATAGGGACGCCCTGGAAGGGGTGTTCTATGGGAGTAAAAAACGGGGTGGCTGACGGGGGTCGAACCCGCAACATCTCGAGCCACAGTCGAGTGCTCTGCCATTGAGCTACAGCCACCATTTCAAATAAAAATCCATAAGGATTTTTATTTGAAATGGTGCAGTCCTCGTCCTTAATAAAAACTCTTAAGAAACGAGGGCAGCCACCATAAACCTTATAAAAACCCCTTAAGAATATGGCGGCAGTGCCCTTCCTTTATTTTTAGGAATAAGAAAAGGGTGCAGCCGCCATTTCCCGGTTTTCAAAGAAAGCTATCGGGGCACTGGGATTTGAACCCAGGATCTCACGGTCCCGAACCGTGCGCGATGCCACTTCGCTATGCCCCGTTTTATTCGTGTACAGTATTCTAGCACTCGGTCGGGCAAATGTAAAGGAACCGCATCAACTCACGTAAGATGTTCCCGAACAGGGGGTCGTCAAATCATCTAAGATGTTCCCCAAAGGAGCGATATAACGCCCTTTGGGGAGGGGTTCTGGATGACTGCGTCGGCGAGGAGGGAATACGTGAGGAGGATGCAAGTTCTTTACGGTGTAGCGAAGAGACGCAGGGAGAAGATCCGGTTGGTTGCGCAAGTCAGAGAGACGCTGGGCTGCCATCGCAAGCACGCGGGGCGGTTGATGAGGGGCAGGCCCCCTTCTCTCGATCGGCCGTTTCGGTCGCGGGAACGGATCTATCCCGACCGCATCATTCGGATTCTGGAATCGGTGTGGGAGGCCACGCAGCATCTGTGGTCGGTGAGACTCAAGGCGGCTCTGCCCCTGTGGATGGCGTGGATCAAAAAGCGGTGGAGTTTGAGTTCGGAAGAGGAGCGTCTTCTTTTGGCCATGAGTCCGGCGACGATCGACCGGAGGCTTGGGCCTTACAAGAGGCGCTTGAGCCGCAAGATCTATGGCGGGACCCGGCCTGGCCGGTGGCTGCGCCAAACGATACCGATCCAGACGGAATCCTGGAACGTGCCGGAGCCGGGATGGACGGAGGCGGATACAGTGAGCCACTCCGGCTCGTCGGGTTCCGGGATATTCGCCTTTACTCTCAACCAAGTCGACCTGTTTTCCGGATGGGTTGAGATGAAGGGTATCTTGGGCAAGGGGTTTGAGGAGGTGGTTCCGGCTTGCGACGAGTTGAGGCAGGGAATGCCTTTTGACCAGAAGGGAATGGACACCGACTGCGGCGAGGAGTTCATCAACTACAAGCTGGATCGTTGGTGCCGTGCCAAAGGGGTCAAGCGCTTCCGTAGCCGGCCTTACAAAAAGAACGACCAGGCGCATATCGAGCAGAAAAACGGGACGCACGTGCGCCGCCTGATCGGATGGGATCGTTACGATACCCAGGAAGCTGTCGACGCCATGAACAGCCTCTACCGACAGGAGTGGCGGCTTCTGGCCAACCTGTTCTTGCCGTCGGTCAAGTTGGCCAACAAGATCCGCGTGGGGTCGAGGATCAAGCGGGTTTACGAGGATGCCAAGACCCCCCTGGACCGGCTTTGGGATTCCGGCAAGGGCGATCGGGACAAGCTTCAGGGGTTTCGTCGAACCAGGGAGGGCTTGGACCCCTTTGATCTGTCCAAAACGGTGGAAGGAAAGCTGGAGTTCATCTGGAAGTTGGCCTCCCGGGCACCGATCAAGGCGGCTCCTGCAACTGTCGTAAGACCCAAGCGGTCTAAGATCGTTCTGGAAGACTATGCCGCGCCGCCGCTGTTTCTGCCCCATCGTGATAGTTACATGGAGCAGATTCGCAAAAACCATTCGAGAGACAAGTTCCTTGGGACAAGCTAGACGATTCATATGAAAAAAGATCGTAAAAATAGGGAAATCATAAAAACATAAAATGCCGACTACCCCTTGGGGAACATTCTTAGATGAGTTGAC
>Ga0155702_108_pt4 | contig 3157 bp, 5 predicted proteins | sample RifCSPlowO2_01_FD_107359 | JGI IMG/M metagenome (GOLD analysis project Ga0155702, IMG submission 107359) | Candidatus Yanofskybacteria bacterium RIFCSPLOWO2_01_FULL_49_17
GGCGGCTGTAATGGTTCATCGGACTGCCGATGGACAATGTCCAGCCGCCGGTGGAAGCGAACCGGCCGGCATCTCCGCCGTACCTTTTGTCGGTCATCATGCCCTTTTCCAGGATATCATTTTTATTGGCCAGCCCGAACGCCCAGAGAAGGTTAAGCAATGTGTTAGCGTTATCTTTGGTCATCACCAGCCGCGCGTTGTTCGTGCCAGCCAGTAATCTTTTGGTCTCCTCGTCCAGCCCGCCCCGCTGGGCGAAGAGTTCTTCCAGTTTCTTCATGTCTATCGTGCCGTTGGCGACCAATTGGTCGCCCAAGTCCCCCCAGCTGACCGGCAATGTCACGCCTTTCTCCGGCAGAACTATCTTCTCCAGTTTGGCCGCGATCTTGGCGCTGGCCGCCTGCGGGTCCGCGATGTTCAACTGCGCGGTATAGATCCAGGCCCCGCCGGTGGCAAGAGCGGCAATGATTATGCTCAAACCGAGGAATCTGTCCCTGGCCCAGCTGGCCGGCTTTTTGATCGGCAGATTGTTTGGTTCGTTTGTTTCCGTGTTCAACAGCATTGTTTCATTTTATCCTCCAATTCACGGACCCTCTCGTTACTGGTTTGCCCGCGAACTGAAAAGAAAAGGTAAGCGATTATGGTCAGCGCGATCAATTCCCCTGCCATTACGGTCTTGGAAAGATTCGTCAACGAATAATAGGCAGTGGGCATGCCTAATGCGGTCACGATCGCTTTCCATGCCGTTTGATGTTTGGCCGGCCAGAGGAACCTTTTCTCCCCCGCATGGGCGATGCCGATAACACTGCCCCCCATCAGGAGAGCAATCGGAATAATATACGTCTCTTCCGAAAGAAAACCCCAAGCCACTCCCGCGCTCAATAGCAACCAAAGGCCGCTCACAATAATGCAGATCGGGCACAATTTGATTTTTACATTGTTATTTTGCATTTTAATTTTTAATTTTTGAATTATATTAGAAATATTAATATTCCTAATATAATCATAGCAATACCTCCGCCTAAACGCATTAGCGGCTTCTCTTGCGCTTGCCAGGCCTGGATCTTCTCAAGCAATCCTTTGTTGCTGGCGACAAGGAGAATGATGACCAAGGGCAGGATGAAGATGAGATTGTACAGAAGCAGATAACCGACTCCGCTCAAGTACGTCAATTTGTCGTGGAGCAACCCCAGGACCATCAAGTACGGCCCGCCGGTGCACGGAAACTCGCAAAGCCCGACCAGGCCGCCCAGCGCCACTGCCGCCGGCAGAGAACTTCTATCCATCAGTTCCGCCATCTTCCGATGGGCCAGGTGCGGTATCCTCAATCTGACAGGAAAGGCCGGAAAGAACTCTCCGGCCACGTTTATCAGGCCCAGAACGATGAGCAGGGCCGCGCCAAGCTTGGCCATGAAATGCGGCGTATTGAAGATATGGAGCGTCTGGGTGATTCCCAAGCCGATGAGCAGGTAGACCAGGAATATGCCCAAGATATAGAAGCTCCCTATCTTTAGGATGTTTGTCCTTAATTTGCCGATGCTGAATAGGAAGGCGATGGTCAGGAGCAATATGGAGAAGGCGCAGGGATTGATGCTGTCAACCACGGCCGACACGCCGATCAAAGGCAGCAGCCAAGTCCCTTGACCGCTTATGTCCCACAACGCCTGCGTACCGAAGTTCGTGGTTTTGAACATGATACCGGCTCCGACAAGGATTACTCCCAGGCCAAGGAATATTATTAATTTTTTAGCGTGATTGCTCATTTCACGGAGTGACGTTAGCGCTGAAATTGAATTCCACCGGGCTTCCGGCGCTGTTTTCCAGGATAACGACCCTCTCTATCTTGCCCACTCCGGCCGGGCCGTGGGCCGTCGGGTCAAAGACCACCTCTATTTCCGCTTCCTGGCCCGGAGCAAGATTGGCCTTAATGGAGGGGGCTGCGCCATGGCCGGGCATTCCAAATGGACCGAACTTCTGGCCGCCCATCATCAGCGAAGCGCTGGTGCACATGCAGGAGGTGTAGAGTTTATCCATCATCACCGTTTCCGGGCCGATATTCCTCACTTTGAATATCCGGCTTACGTTGCCGTTGGCCATGGATACGGTCCCGAAGTCGTAGCTTGATTCTTCCGTCTTAAGAACAGAGTTCGGTTCATTGCTTGTGGTCACGTTGTTTTGGCCGCCGCTCGGCTGGCCGAACCAGACCAGACCGCCTATGAGAAGGACGGTGCCGACGAATATACCGACGATCGCTTTAGTGTTCATCCCGTTGGAAGTCACAACTGCGTTGTTTGAAGGTCAAACGTTTGACCGCAGTAATGACATTATTATTTATCATCCTATTATCCTTATTGAACCCGTAAGGGTGCCTTCCTACGGGATTCATCCTTAATTTGATTAATTAACGCAAAAACCCCTTTCAGGGTTTGACGACGCGCAGTAATATCCGCTTCGACAAGCGGAAGATCGCCGGCGTCTAGTTGAGAGCCGGACTATTTTCGTGCAAAGCGAACCAATGGATAAAATCGCGGTCTGACAGAGGAATGAACCGGCCGGCGGAATATCTTTTTATCCTCGCCGGTCTTAATTTTGGAAATTGGTAACTTGGAACGACCAGCAAGGCAAAAGCCAGCAGTACAGCCAAGGACATCAGCGCGGCAAAAGCGCTGACCGGCGCGGCTGAAAAGAACTTGGAGAAAGCGTTCAGATGTGAAGTCGCCAGGTCCAGAGGATTTTGGACCAAGACGCAATTTATGATGCCGGCCGATTCAAACGGACACTTGATATGACTGCTGGAATCCATGTGGTCCATCAGGAACAATCCCAGGGTTCCGGAGACGAGGAGGCCGATGATTATCAGCGGAATTAGCGCTCTTTTCATTGTGTTCTCATTATAGCACAATCGGCACTGTCAATGAAGACGGGACTCTTTAAGCAGATTTACTACTTCCTCATCCGTAACTTGAGGGAAATCATCATAGTATGCCCCAACGGCGCCGATGCTGTCCTCTTCTTCCAGGATTATCACCTCATCAGTGTCCCGGCTTAACGTCTCTTTCACGCCCGAAGAAGCCACCGGCACGGCGACGATTATCTTTTTCGGCTCTTCTTTTTTAAGCCCGATGACTGCGACCCGTACGGTCAGGCCGGTGGCGATACC
>Ga0155702_107_pt6 | contig 2084 bp, 2 predicted proteins | sample RifCSPlowO2_01_FD_107359 | JGI IMG/M metagenome (GOLD analysis project Ga0155702, IMG submission 107359) | Candidatus Yanofskybacteria bacterium RIFCSPLOWO2_01_FULL_49_17
AATGTGACCAACTTATACCAACTAACGCCTTGGGTAAATTGATTGAACTAATGAAAATGGGAAATTTTATGATAGTTAATCCTAATTCTTGGAATAGGGAGATCCCTGGTCAGCCCAATACCGAGTTTGGTCTTTCCTTAATCAATAGAAAGTGTTTGGAAAAGTACGGCTTCTTACTTGGAGTCGGGGCCGAGCCCGATATGCCAAATAGAGGAGATAATGATACATGGTTTAAAAAACGGATTCTAAAAGATGGAGGAAATTATATTGATATTTTTGGAGTAATCGACCCTGTTTACCATTTAAATGAATAAGCAAAAATCCCTGACAATATGAAAATATTAATCGGCACGCCAATACACGAATGCAAAGATTACGCCATGGAAAGATGGCTTAAAAGCGTATCTGAATTTACTTACCCTCACGACTTTATGATGGTTGATAATTCGCCTGACGAATCATATCTGGAAACGGTTAAGGGCTATTGCGTAAAATACGACATAACTAATTATAAGCTTGTGCACGTTGATGTTGACCAAAAGTTGGGTACTGACGGAAAGTTATCCTTTGCCAGAGAAATAATAAGGCAGGAGATTTTAACAAAGGGGTATGATGCCTGGTGCACTTTGGAATGTGATGTCATTGCTCCGCCAAACGCTCTTGATGAACTCGTCAGATTAATAGCCGATTGTATGGAAATTAATCACTCCTATCCATCCAGAAGAAATCCAAAGGAGATGATGAGCGGTTTTGGGTTGTCTTTGGTAAAAAGAGAAGCGCTTGAGAAATATGGGTTTATCGGCCAGTACGGCGATTGCGACCCGGAGATGCCGGGTATTTTTCAGGGAGGAGAAATCTGGTTTATTACACGACTTATTAGAAATGGCGGTAGTTGTATTGATGTTTCTGGGGTTATTAAGCCAATTTTTCATCTGGATAAATAGTTAGCAATACGAATGTCTAAATATTATTTCACAAACGACACGCCTGCCGGTAACGACCCTTCAACTTGGGGTTGGTATGGGGGATGGGACGGCGGCACTACTTCCGCGGTTACCAAGCGGCTCGGAGAGAATATTGGAGCGGGAAATTTTACATCAGTAACCATCGCAGAGGGGACAAGCACCGTTAATACCACAGACATCGCTCTGGGCCGTTGGGTTTCCGACCCATTGAGTGACGCCGTTTCTTTTGCTAGCGGTGATACCTGGCAGGCAATTTTTGGCGTGTTGGAATCAAATATTGCGGCTGACTTTGTCTCACATGTTCATATATGGATTTCCAATGGTGACGCCGACTCGGTTAAATCAACATTGGTCAACAATGTCATTGCCGCTGACGCGGGCAAGGAATGGGAAACAACCGCTGGCGGCACAGGCAACTTGTTTAATGGTAGCACCACAAACGCTCTTGCCGATGGGCTTTCGGCTGCTGCGGGGGACCGCATCATTGTTGAAGTCGGTTACCAAGCTCAAAATACCGTATCCGTTTCTTATGACGGCACGATGTATTATGGCGGCGCCTCCGGCGCCGATTTGCAAAATGATAACGGAGGAGGCACGAGTCCAGGGGTAAACCCGGGTTTTATATCGTTCACTACAACCATACCAAGTCCATCTGCCAGTCCGTCTGTCTCACCCTCCATCAGCCCGAGTGTCAGTCCGTCAGTTTCACCGTCAATCTCACCATCCGTCTCACCATCAGTTTCACCATCAGTCAGTCCATCCATATCACCCTCTGTTTCGCCTTCAGAGAGTCCTTCGCTCTCTCCGTCTATTAGCCCATCCGAAAGCCCTTCACTTTCTCCCTCGGCCTCAGTTTCACCTTCTGTCAGTCCGTCTATATCGCCTTCCATCAGTCCGTCCGTTTCACCCTCCGTTTCTCCGTCCGTTAGCCCCTCTGAATCGCCTTCAATCTCGCCTTCAGCATCTCCCTCACTCTCACCCAGTGCGTCTGTCTCGCCATCAATCAGCCCGAGCGTCAGTCCTTCGGTTTCGCCATCGGTTTCGCCATCTGTTAGCCCTTCCGAATCACCCTCGCTTTCTCCTTCATCCTCAATCAGCCCATCTGTTTCACCGTCTATT
>Ga0155702_101_pt4 | contig 1902 bp, 1 predicted proteins | sample RifCSPlowO2_01_FD_107359 | JGI IMG/M metagenome (GOLD analysis project Ga0155702, IMG submission 107359) | Candidatus Yanofskybacteria bacterium RIFCSPLOWO2_01_FULL_49_17
CGGTTCCAGGCGACGCGATAATGCTTTGCTTATGGCGCTCTTGTCGGCAACGAGTTTGTTTTTCTTGAGACCGAACATGATAATGCCCGTATCATATCCCATCCCTGGATCTTGTTCAATCACCTGACCCTTTTAAACACTGGGTTTCTATGGCATAATCAGGCCTCATGGGCTTTAGAGATTCTAAATGGCAGGTTACCCCGCTGGACGATAAGAAATGGCTCCTGAAATGGCCGGGCTTTAAACAATGGCTTGAGCTTCTGGTGTGGCTGGCAGTTCTTGGCTCTATCGGGTTTTTTGGTTTAGTCATCTACCTGGAAAGGACGCTACCCGATGCGGACACCATCGCCGCTCGAAGAGTGAGCGAGTCAACGAAGATATATGACCGGACGGGCGAGATCCTCCTCTATGACGTTCACGGGGACGAGAAGCGGACCATCATCCCATGGGACGAGATCCCTGTCAACGCCAAAAACGCCACATTGGCCGCCGAGGACAGCAACTTCTACAGCCACGGCGGGTTTGACGTCGGGGGCATCATCCGTTCCCTCTTCAACGACCTGCGCACCCTTAGCTTGTCTCAAGGGGGTTCTACCTTGACCCAGCAATTGGTCAAAAATGCTCTGCTGGGAGGACAGAAAACGCCTTTCCGGAAGATACAGGAGCTCATCTTGGCAGTTGAGATAGAGCGGAAGTTCACCAAGGACCAGATATTTTGGATGTATCTGAACCAGATACCCTATGGCTCCAACGCTTACGGCATCGAGGCCGGCGCCCGCATATATTTCGGCAAGGGCGCCAAGGACCTTGCCTTGAACGAGGCGACTGTACTGGCCTCTCTCATCAAGGCGCCGACTTACTATTCTCCCTACGGCAGCCATGCTGACGAGCTTGTCGCCCGCAAGAACGCACTCCTGGAAAGGATGAGGAACCTTAACTTCATCTCGGAGCAGGAATACCGACAGTCGCTGGCCGAAGATATCATTCTTAAGAGAAGCACCGAGAACATTGCCGCTCCTCACTTTGTGGTAATGGTAAAAAGTTATCTTGTCAAAAAATACGGCGAGGACGCGGTTGAGAATGGCGGCCTTAAGGTCATCACGACTCTAGATGCGGGCCTTCAAGACCTCGCCAAGGCCGCGGTCGCCAAGTACTCCGAAATAAACAAAAAAAAATACGAGGCGTCTAACGCTGCCATGGTCTCCCTTAATCCGAAAAACGGCGATGTCCTGGCCCTGGTCGGTTCGGCGGATTACAACGATATCCAGAACCAGGGAAATTTCAATGTCGCCATTGACGGGCCGGGCCGCCAGCCGGGTTCGTCGTTCAAGCCCTTTGCCTACGCTACGCTCCTCCAAAAGAGCTACCCCGACAACGCCATCTTGTTCGATGTCAGGACCGAGTTTAATCCCTACTGCTCCCCGGATTCAACCCAAAGCCAAGACCGCTACGGTCTGGAGTGTTACCATCCCCAGAATTACGATGACCGCTATCGAGGGCCGGTAACCCTGCGCCAAGCGCTGAGTCAGTCCCTCAACGTACCTTCGGTTAAAGTCCTTTATCTGGCCGGCATCAACGATACCATCGCCAACGCCAAGCGCATGGGCATATCAACTTTAAACGAGCCGGAGCGTTACGGGCTGTCGCTGGTCCTAGGCGGAGCCGAGGTCCATCCGATAGACCTGGTCTCGGCTTACGGTGTGTTTGCCAACGACGGGATAAGGAATCCGTGGCGTATCGTCTTGAGGATTGAGGATGGGAACGGGAACGCCCTTGAGCGGTCCTCGGACCGGCCAGAAAGAGTTCTGGACCAGCAGATCACCAGGTTGATGAACAACATTTTGTCTGATAACCAGACCCGAGCCCCTGTTTTCGGCTATAACAGCTCTTTGTACATTCCCG
>Ga0155702_108_pt1 | contig 1785 bp, 1 predicted proteins | sample RifCSPlowO2_01_FD_107359 | JGI IMG/M metagenome (GOLD analysis project Ga0155702, IMG submission 107359) | Candidatus Yanofskybacteria bacterium RIFCSPLOWO2_01_FULL_49_17
CTAGCGCCAGTATTTCCCCGTCCGTTTCACCATCAGTCAGTCCGTCCGTATCACCCTCTGTTTCGCCATCTGTTTCACCTTCCATCAGCCCAAGTTTGGGTTCGTCTGAATCACCTTCGGTTTCCCCATCAATCAGTCCCTCCATATCCCCAAGCGTCAGCCCGTCCGATAGTCCGTCTGTTTCACCGTCGGTCAGCCCTTCAATTTCCCCGTCCGTTTCACCATCCGAATCACCCTCGCTTTCTCCGTCAGCGTCAATATCTCCCTCAATCAGCCCGTCTGTCTCGCCGTCTGTTAGCCCGTCAGTAAGTCCAAGTATCAGTCCCTCCGAATCACCCTCGCTTTCTCCTTCATCCTCAATCAGCCCATCTGTTTCACCGTCTATTTCTCCGTCTATCTCTCCTTCCGAATCACCCTCGCTCTCACCTAGCGCCTCTATTTCGCCATCGGTATCTCCATCTATCAGTCCATCGGTCAGTCCATCAATCTCACCCTCCGAGAGCCCCTCCGAATCACCCTCGCTTTCTCCGTCAGCGTCAATATCTCCCTCCATCTCTCCATCGGTCAGTCCCTCGGTTTCGCCCTCGGTTAGTCCCTCAAGCTCACCCTCTGAGAGCCCCTCTATCTCACCCTCGGCTTCTATCTCGCCATCCGTTAGTCCATCTGTCTCACCATCTATCAGCCCCTCCGAAAGCCCATCGCTCTCACCCTCGGCCTCAATCAGCCCTTCAGTTTCACCTTCGCTTTCCCCGTCTATCAGCCCTTCCGAATCACCAAGTATCTCGCCGTCGGCCTCCCCATCAGATTCTCCGTCAGCTTCCATCAGTCCATCGGCTAGCCCGTCAATATCCCCATCAATTTCTCCGTCCATCAGTCCCTCGGCCTCACCTTCGCTTTCGCCGTCGGCGTCAATATCGCCTTCGGTCAGCCCATCGGTGGCGGCTGGGGACATAAAAACAATCAACGGGGTGTCAGTCGTAAACTCTCAAGTTAAAACGATCAATGGAGTGGCAATAGCGTCCGTAAAGACCGTGAATGGCCTGACACTAACTTGATGCTGAACGGTTGATTGGAAGATTGTGGATGAATGATATTCCAGATGGTATATAATAAAAGCATGGGAACATACCAAAAGATCATCCATTTTATTAAATATCACAATGCTTTCAGTATCTTCTTCGGTATCGTGTTTTTCGGCTTTGGAGTGAGTTTTGCCGCCAGTCCCGCCGTCCGCGAGAGCGTTTATTCCAGCACAGAAACCGTGATCTCCGTTGATAACGGTTTGATCGTTTCAGCTGGTTTGGATGATTTTAATTTTAACTTAAGAATTAATTCCGTTACCGAAGACGAGAAAAATTATTACGCCGCCTACTCATATCAAACATTAGTAATTGAAGACGGTGTTTGGCAAAACAAGGAAATAAATAGAACCCTGACAGTGAGCAAGGAGGCCTTGGACGGAAAAGACCTCGGGCTTTATGTGGCGCAAGAGTTAGGGGAAACTATTGATTACGAGCGGGATTATTTAAAAAGAGTTCAAAAACTGGAAAAAGAAAAAGGGGAGTCCCGGAAAGTGGTTGCGGTGGAATACTCCGGTCTCATCGGAAGATTATTAGATCCTGAAGAAAAGGTTATAGAGGGTTACAGTCCCGTCATAACACCCCCCCAGCCGACACCCAGTCCTTTGATCTCAGATACTACCGTAGAGGCCTCAACGAGTGTGACCACTCCGACACTGCCGATTCCGTCTCCGACGCCAAGCGTCGGAGGTACGGAACCGAGCAT